>Ga0233425_10000059_pt1 | contig 266374 bp, 286 predicted proteins | sample Watercolumn_Towu_2_FD_181712 | JGI IMG/M metagenome (GOLD analysis project Ga0233425, IMG submission 181712) | Freshwater microbial communities from Lake Towuti, South Sulawesi, Indonesia - Watercolumn_Towuti2014_140_MG | ecosystem: Environmental > Aquatic > Freshwater > Lake | place...
ACGATCAACATCCCGTTCTCGCCAACTGATCAAAACCAGTCGGCCGACTAAATCCCCGGGATGAAGGGGTCCTTTTTGCACGCCGATCACCCCACGAAGGGGGTGCCTATTGCACGCTGATCCTCACCTCCTCGCCGAGGAAATGATCGCGAAGGGAGCGTTGAGACGCCCTCTGCTCTATCAATTCGCGCTGGGCGTGAAATATGGCGCACCGGCCAGCGCGCAGACGATCGAACTGATGCGATCGATGATCCCCGCCGATGCCCAATGGGGCGCCTTCGGCGTTGGCCCGATGTCGGACCGCATGGTTGCGCAATCCTTCCTGCTGGGCGGCCACTGCCGCGTCGGCATGGAGGATAATCTCTACATCGAACGCGGCGTGTTCGCACCCAGCAACGCGGCGCTTGTCGAGCGGGCAGTCGATATTCTGCGCCTGCTGGGCGGAGAGCCGGCGACGCCTCGGGAGGCACGGGCGATCCTCAAAATGCGTGATGATCCGCGCGCAGGCGCGCCGGCGGCCAGCGGGACGGAGCAACTTTCATGCGAGGCGAACGGATGATGAGCAGGGTCAATCCTCCCGCTCGCACGAGCGCCGGCATCCCCGGCCGATAGCTCCTCGGCGTGCCCGGCCCCGGATCGTCCACACAACGCCTCCTTTGGCACTTCTGGTCGATAGCGATCACCCGCATCTGACGTGCGGGACCGTTCCCGAAGGCGCACCGGTGACGAGAGAGAGTCGCGAGAGATAAGTAAGGTTTGACGATGAGATTGAACAAGCTCGACCTCAATTTGCTTGTCGTACTCGATGCAATTGTCAGCGAGGGGGGCGTCACCCGCGCATCGACGCGGCTGCGACTGACCCAGGCCGCGACGAGCAACGCGCTTCGTCGGCTACGCGAACATTTCAATGACGATCTTCTGGTTCTTACCGGCGGGCGCATGGTCCCTACCCCGTTCGCCATGAGCCTGGCGGCGGATGTCCGTACCCTCGTGAACAACGCGCACTCCATATCCTCCGCGCGCGCGTCGTTCGATCCGGCAAGCAGCACGCGCGTCTTCCGCATTGCCATGACCGAATATGTCGGCAGCGTCATGCTTCCCCACCTGGCTCCCGAATGGGAGAAAGCCGCGCCGCATGTGGTGATCGAGATCAAGCCACCTCCCGATGATCTGGAGGCCGGTCTGGAGAGGGGCGAATTCGACTTCATCATCGTGCCCGCGAGCGGGATGGGCGAAACGAGCTACCCTTCGATCGAGCTTTTTCGCGATGAATATGTCTGCGTCGCGGCAGCGGACAACGCGGGCGTGAGCAGCCCGATCACGCTGGACGAGTATCTTGCCGCCGAACATGCGGCATTCCTGCCGCACGGCATGGCGGTGGGCGATATTGTCAGCCGCGCCGGCATAGCAAGGCAGATCGTCGCCATCGCCTCCCCGACGCTGCTGCCATCCATCATCAAAGGCGGTCGGCGCGTCGCCACCATACAGCGGCGCCTGGCGATGAGGGTTGCCGGTGATCTGGACCTCAAGATTTCGGCCCTGCCGTTCGACGTGCCGCCGCTTGTCGCCAAGGCCTATTGGCATCCCATCCGGGGCGAGGATCTGGCGCGGGTCTGGTTCCGCAACCTGCTCCTGACTTGCTCCCGCGAAATCAACGCCTTGTCAGGATAGTTCGTTTGAACGGGTCTCGGCGCCACAAAGGGTCATTCACAAACAAAATATGCGACATAAAATTTTAAACGTCGCGCCGGACCTGCGTTCCCGATAACCCTTCCAGAAGGCGAAAAGCCGCGTCGCGCACCAAAGAAGGCGCGAAGGAAAAATGGGAGGGGCTTGAATGAGCTTTCAAAACGGCGCTGATCGTCGGTCGATCAGCATGGCTGAAGCATATCGCGCACTTTTCAGCTCTGGCGCAGCGTGGGTGATGATGGGCGCTATGGCGGCGGGCTTTGCCTCGCCCGCCATCGCCCAACAGACATCCGACAGCGCGCCAGAGGGAGGGCTATCCGACATCGTGGTCACGGCGCAGCGCCGGGCCGAACCGTTGCAGAAGGCAGCCATTGCGGTCACCGCAGTCACGGGGGACGCGCTCAGGTCGGCCAGCGTCACGCAGCCGGAACAGCTCGCCAACCTCCTTCCCTCGATCAAGGTCACGCCGACCGGCGGCACCAACAACAATGTGTATATCAGGGGCGTGGGGACCACCGCGGCAAACTCGTTCGCCGAAAATGCGGTGGGCGTGAATCTGGACGGGGTGTATATCGGCCGGCCAAGCGGACTTTCGGGCCTGCTTTACGATCTTGATCGGATCGAAGTCCTCAAAGGCCCGCAGGGGACGCTCTATGGCCGCAATGCCAGCGGCGGGGTGGTCAACGTCGTCACGCGAAAGGCGTCGTTGAGCGGCTATTCCGGCACGGCCAGCATCGAATATGGCAATTACGATTCCAAGAAGCTTCAGGCCGCCGTCAACCTCCCGCTGTCGCAAACGCTCGCGGTTCGCCTGGCCGGTCAGTATGTCGACCGCGACGGGTATCTGTCGGACGGGTATGACGACGAGAAGGCCTATGGCGGCAGGGTCAATGTGCTGTGGCAACCCATCAGCGACTTCCGCGTCGAATTGACCGCGGACTATGAGCATCAGGGCGGCAACGGCGGTGGCGGGGTGCTTTCCCCCCGCAATGCGGCGGACACCGTTACGCCCCGCTTGAGCGAACGGGTCGGAGGCTCCGACCCGCGCAGCGTCGCGGCGCTGACCAGTCTCTACGGCCCGATCGTGACCAGCGGCACTATCCTCCCGCCCAGGGGGGACGGTTATGTGAACGGCGAAACCTACGGCGTGTCGATGACGATCAGCGCCGACACCGGCTTTGGAACCCTCACCTTCATTCCGGCTTACCGCGAGATCAAACCGCGCTTCCTCAGCTATCGCACCGGCTTCTATGCGCTCAACGATGAAACGGCACGCCAGACATCAGGCGAAGTCCGCTTCGCTTCCCCCGAGGAGCGGCGGTTTCAATATGTGGTCGGCGGCTATTATTATTTCCTGACGCAGGAGTTCATCAACTACTACGTCCAGGGAAACTCGATCGGGACGCGGCTTCAGGGACATACGACCACGGAAAGCGCGGCGGCTTTCGGTCAGGTCCGCTACTCGATCACCGATACGCTCCGGCTGGTCGGGGGTGCGCGCTACACCCACGAGGTCAAGGTCCGCAATGCGCTATCCGGTTCGCGCGCCCCGCTCTTGCCAAATGCGCCGCTGACCTCGGTCGTAGGGCGCAAGGCGTTCGACAATACGTCCTATCGCGCGGGGATCGAGTATGACGCGGCGCCCCGATCGCTCGTCTATGCGACGGTGGCGACAGGGTTCAAATCCGGCGGTTTCTACACCGGTGTCGGCGATGCCACCTACCGGCCCGAACGGTTGACGGCCTACACGCTCGGCACCAAGAACCGGTTCCTGAACAACCGCGTCGGGCTGAATCTGGAGGCTTTTTACTGGAAGTATCGGGACCAGCAGATCGCCTATATCGGGCCTGTGCAGACGGGACCCGGGGTCTATGGCGCCGCGGGCCTTGTCGCGAACATCGGGCAGGCGCGGATGTACGGGCTGGATGCGGAACTGCGCGTCCAGCTGAGCCGAGCGGACTCGTTCAGTGCCACCGGCCAATATCTGAACAGCAAATATACGCGCTTCCAGTTCCTGACCCTCTCGCTTACCGGAGCGCCGCTTGCCACGGCGTGCGCCAACACGCCAAGCTCGGCACTGCCCATCGCCGCCCCTGCCAAGCTGTTTCAGCTGGACTGCGCGGGGCAGACCGCGATCAACGCGCCGAAATGGTCGTCGGTGCTCAGCTACGAGCATGTTTTCGATCTGCCCGGGGACATGCAGTTGGTGGGACACTTGGGAACGCGCATCGAAACGGGCCGATTCCTGAACGTGGAATATCTCCCCGGGGAACGTCAGAAAGGCTTTCACAAATCCAACGCCTCGCTGACGCTGAAGGGGGGGCAAGGCCGGTGGTCGCTGACCGGGTTCATCGATAATCTCGAGAACCGCACGACCATCAACCAGGCGACCGTGCGCCCGGTCGCCAACGCGATCTATGTGGGCCTCGACGCACCCCGGACGTACGGCCTTCGCGCCAGCGTCGACTTCTAACGCCAGGGCGGGCCAGGACAGACATGACGCAGGTCACTCAATCGCCGAAGAGGGCTACGCTGGGCGCCGGCATCGCGATGCTCTTGCTCAGCACGCTCCCGACCATGGCGCTCATCCTGCTCGCGCCGATCCTTCCCCAGCTCATGCATCAGTTCGCGCGCGAGCCGGGGGCGGATTTTCTCGTCCCGATGATCCTGACTTTGCCGGGCCTGTGCGTGGCGCTCACTTCCCCGATAGCGGGCTATCTGGGCGACCGGTTTGGCCGACGCAAATTGCTGATCGCGGCGTTGCTGGTGAATGGCGTGGTCGGATGCGCGCCCGTCTTCCTCCGGTCGCTCTACCCGATCCTGGCGTCCCGCCTCGTGGTGGGGCTGTCGGAGGCGGTCATATCGACCATGTCGTCGACGATCATCGCGGACCTGTTTTCCGGGCCGGCTCGACGCCGGTGGCTGGCCGGGCAGCCCGCCGTGGCCTCCATCTCCGCCATCGTACTTCTGAACGTCGGCGGCAGCCTGGGTACGCTGGGGTGGCATGTCCCGTTCTGGGTGTATTCCAGCGCGCTCGTGATGATGGTGGTCGTTGCGATCACGACCCGCGCCGAAGAGCGTACCGAGCAGGCTCACGCCCCGGCGGGCGACGCACCGCTGATGGCATTCCCCTGGCGCGCGATGGCCGTGCCGCTGGTCATCACCTTTCTTGGCGGCATCCTCTTCTTCACGCTTCAGATCCAGCCGTCTCGCGGTTTCGCGGCGCTCGGGATGACCAATCCTGCGCGTATCGGCTTTTTCATCTCAATCGCCGCGATCGGCGTGCCGATCGGCACGCTCATCTACAATCGCTGCGCCAAACTGCCGACCTATCTCATCTTTGCTGCGGAACTCCTGCTGCTCGGCGTCGGGCTTGCGGTGATGGGCCTGGCCAGAACGCCAACCGAGTTCGCCATCGGCTGCGCGATTAGCCAGGTCGGCGGCGGAATGCTGTTGCCCACGCTTCTCGTGAATGCGACGCAGCACCTAGACTATGCGGTGCGCGCGCGCGGAATGGGGTGGTGGCATTCGGTTCTGTCGCTTGGCCAATGGTCCAGCCCGATCACGATAACCCTTCTCACAAGGGCGCAAGGATCGCTGTTTTCCGCGTTTTTGTGGCTGGCCGGAGCGGCTTTCGCTGGCGCGGCAGTGGCGCTGTTCGTTCCACGCCGGCGTTGGAGCCGATCTGCAAGCGAGCCGCGCCGCTGAAACCATCCGGGAGCGACGCCGGCGGCGTCTAAACCCTCGCTCCACCGACAAGCGCGCAGGGCGAGCGGCAGAGCCGCGCGGCCGGAAGCGGCCTGAACCATCGAAGCAACCAGAGCAGATTTGGTGGACGCACTAGGGCTCGAACCTAGGACCCGCTGATTAAGAGTCAGCTGCTCTACCAACTGAGCTATGCGTCCACACCGGCCTTTTTTCGGCTCCTGCAAGAGGAGCGGCTGCATCGGCCCGATGCAGTGGTGGACAGGGCTGGATTCGAACCAGCGTACGGGAAACCCGGGCAGATTTACAGTCTGCTGCCTTTAACCACTCGGCCACCTGTCCAGTGCCCTGCCCGCCGGAAATTTGCGTTCCGCCGCGCTGGAGGCGGCTCAATGGCGAAAGGAGGCTTGCCTGTCAATGGGGTGATGTGAAAAGAGCAGGCCCATGAAAAAGACGCATCGTTCCGCCAAGCCCAAGGGCGCCTTTCCCCGTTTCTACGGCCGCCACGCGGTGATCGCCGCGCTCGCCAATCCCGACCGCATCGTGCGCAAAATCTGGGGCACGCGCGAGGCGCTGGGCGCGCTGGACCTGCCGCCGGTGCTGCCGATCGTCTATGCCGATGTCGCCGACATGGGGCGCATGGTTCCGGCCGACGCGCCGCACCAGGGGATCGTGGCGGAAGTCGAGCCGCTGGACGACGTATGGCTGGGCGACGTGCTGGAAGAGGGACAGAACGACGCCAGCTCGAAATATGGGCGCCCGGTCCTGGTGCTCGATCAGGTGACCGACCCGCACAATGTGGGCGCGATCCTGCGGTCGGCCGCCGCGTTCGACGCGCTGTGCATCGTGACGCAGGACCGCCACGCTCCGCCGGAATCGGGCGTGCTGGCGCGGGCGGCGTCCGGCGCGCTGGAGATCGTGCCGTGGGTGCGGGTGGTGAACCTTTCCCGCGCGCTGGACGAGATTGCGGAGGCGGGCTACTGGCGCATCGGGCTGGACGGAGACGCGGACGTGACGCTGGGCGAGGCGATCGGGGAATCGCGCGTCGCGCTGGTGCTGGGGGCGGAAGGCGAAGGGCTGCGCCACAACACGATCGCCCATTGCGACATCATCGCCAAGCTGCCGATCAGTCCGCGCATGGAGAGCCTGAACGTCTCCAATGCCGCCGCCATCGCCCTGTACGCCGCCGCCAGCCGCTAGGCGCCGGCTCAGTCCTCCGGCGCGATGGTGACGCGCAGCCCGTCCAGCGCATCGGTCAGCACGACCTGGCAGGACAGGCGGCTGGCGTCGGTGCGGTGATCGCTGCTGTCGAGCAGGTCGTTTTCGTCCGCGCTCATCGCCGGGAGGGCGTCGGCGAAATCGGGATCGACGTAGACATGGCAGGTCGCGCAGGAGCAGCAGCCGCCGCACAGCGCCAGCAGTTCGTCAAAGCCGGCGTCGCGGATGACCTCCATCACCGACAGGCCGGTGTCGCCATCGAGCGCCTGCTCGTCCCCGGCCCGGTTGACCACGATCAGCTTCGGCATCTATCCACTACCCTTTCCATTATTTCGGCTGCTCTGGCGGACGGGCGTCGGGAAATCAAGAGGCAAGCAGGACGGAAGCCATGGTGACGACGGCGGAACAGATGCGGGCCAGCCTGGACGCGATCGCGGCGGCCGAACCGGCCTTCGCTGCGGCGATCAAGCAGCTGGGCTATCCCGAGCCGCGGGTGCGGGAACCGGGCTATGAAACGCTGCTGCGCACGATCGTGGGGCAGCAGGTGAGCGTCGCGGCGGCGGCATCGGTATGGCGCAAGCTGGAGGGCGAACTGGGCGCGGGCTGCGCGCCCGACGCGCTGCTGGCGCGGGATTTCGATGCGTTGCGCGCCTGCGGCCTGTCGCGGCAGAAGCAGGGCTATGCGCGCAGCCTCGCCGAACTGGTGGTATCGGGCGCGCTCGACCTTCACGCCCTGCCCGCCGATGACGAGGAGGCGATCGCGCAGCTGGTGCGGATCAAGGGGATCGGGCGCTGGTCGGCGGAAATCTATCTGCTGTTCGCCGAAGGGCGGCCCGACATCTGGCCGGCGGGCGACCTCGCCGTGCAGATCGCCATCGGCCGGATGCTGGGCCTGCCCGGCCGGCCGAGCGAGAAGCAGACGCGCGACCTTGCGGAACGCTGGCGACCCCATAGGGGCGCGGCGGCGATCATGGCGTGGCACCATTATAATGCCGGGGCGGACATGCTGGAAAGCTGATGCGGGGCGTGCGATAGGGTGGCGTCGCCCAAGCCCCAACGGAGTTGCCCCATGTCCCTGCCCCACGCCCGCTACATCGTTCTGGAACATGAGGGCGTGTGGAAGATCAACCTCGACAACCGCTATTATGGTCCCTTCCCGACCCAGGCCGAAGCCGTCGAGAGCGCCACCGGCACGGCGCGCAAGGCCGCGGACTCGGGCTATCCGGCCTCGGTGCTGCTGATGCAGGGCACCGCGTTCGAGACGCTGTGGAGCAGCGCGGCCTGACATTCCCCTTGGTGCAACGCTTGTACTTTTTTGCCTGGAGAGCGGAACCGGACCGGCCTGCCGGCATTTAGTTGCTCCAGGTTAGACGGGCTCGGGAATGACCAAGAAGGTTTTGATCGTAGAGGACGAGATATTCGTCGCGCTGGAAATCGAGCAGATCGTCGAGGATGCGGGGTTTGAGGTTCAGGCGATCGCGGCGGACCGTGCGACGGCGCTGGACAGCGCGCCGGACTGCGACATCGCTCTTGTCGACCTCAACCTGCGCGACGGGCCGACCGGTCCGCAGATCGGCCTGGAACTCGCCAGCCAGCATGGCGTGCGGGTCATCTATGTCACCGCCAATCCGGCGCAGATCGGTGCGGCCTCCGTCGCGGCGCTGGGCGTCATCACGAAGCCGTTTCGCCCCCACAGCATCAGCGCCGCGCTGAAGCTGGCGGCCGCTGAACAACCCGACCTTGCCGAAGCGGAGATAGCGGGCTTTACGCCGTTTCCGCCGCCCGGCTCATGGAGCGGGCAGGAATCGCGAGGCTGATCCGCAGCCCGTCGGGTTGCCAGTCGCGCTCGATCCTTCCGCCCAGCTGACGTTCCACGCTGAGCGTCATGAGGCGGCTGCCGAACCCTTCCGCGCCGACCGGCTTGACCACCGGTCCACCTTCTTCCCGCCATGCGATGCGCACATCGCCATTGTGCGTCTCCACATGAATATGGACGCGGCCGTCGGCGACGGAAAGCGCGCCATATTTCGCGGCGTTGGTCGCCAGTTCATGGAACAGCAGCGCCAGCGGCGTCGCCGAACGGTCGTCGATCCGGGGATCGTCGCCCGACAGCAGGATGCGGGCACCGTCCGCGCCGCGATAGGGCGCGAAAATCTGATCCAATATGCCCCAGAGATGCCCCTGCCCCTGGCCCACGCGCGGCGCGGAATCGGCGCTGTGCGGGCGCACGAAGTCATGCGCGCGGCCCAGCGCCAGGATGCGGTCGCGCAGGTCGTCGGCGGTTTCCCGGATCGCCGGATTCTGCCGCGCGGACAGGCCGATGAGGCCGGCGATGACCGAAAAGATGTTCTTGATCCGGTGCGAGAGTTCATGCGCGATCATCTCGCGCTCTTCCATCATCAGCTTCTGTTCGTGGATTTCGGTGCAGGTGCCGATCCAGCGCAGGATGGTGCCGTCGCTGTCGCGGATCGGCAGCGCCCGACCCAGCGTCCAGCGATAGTCGCCGCTCCGGTGGCGCAGGCGATATTCGATCTCGTAGGGTTCGCCCGTCTCCAGGCTGCGCCGCCAGCGCCCCCATGCGCGATCCTGATCGTCGGGATGGAACATGCCGTTCCATTCCGTGCCGTCGGTCGATCCTACCGGCACGCCGGTATATTCGTACCAGCGCGCATTATAATAGTCGTGATAGCCGTCCGGCAGCGTGGACCAGACCATTTGCGGCATGGTGTCGGCCAGCGTGCGGAACAGGCGATCGCTGTCGGCCACCGCCGCCGCGTCCATCTCCTGCCGCGCCAATATGTCCTGATCGCGCCGCCGGGACTCCAGTTCCCCCATCACCTGCTGCGCCATCAGGGCCAGCCCCTGACGCTGAAGCGGGGTAAGGTCCGCGCGCGGCGCGGTGTCGATGACGCACAGCGCGCCCAGCGGCTCGCCATCCTGCGCGATCAGCGGCGCTCCGGCATAGAAGCGGATATGCGGCGGACCGGTGACGAGGGCATTGTCGGCGAAGCGGGCGTCCTGCGTCGCATCGGGCACGACGAAGATGTCGCGGCCCAGCATCGCATGGGCGCAGAAGGACACGTCGCGCGGCGTTTCCGTGGCGTCGAGGCCGCAGCGGGCGAGGAAGCGCTGGCGCACGTCCTCGACGATACTAACCAGCGCGATCGGCGCGTCGCACAGGCCCGCGGCAAAGGCGGTCGTCTCGTCGAGCGTGCGAAAGCCGCCCGCGTCGAGGTCGTAGAGCGCCAGCAGCGCCGCCCGATCCGTCGTCAGGCCGAGGCTTGGGACGCCGCCGTCAGCCATCGCTGACCCGTTCGATGTCCGCGCCGACGGCCGAGAGCTTTTCCTCCAGCCGCTCATAGCCGCGATCGAGATGATAGACGCGGTTGACCTGAGTTTCGCCCTCTGCCGCCAAACCCGCCAGGATCAGGCTCATCGACGCGCGCAGGTCCGTCGCCATCACCGGCGCGCCGACCAGCCGGGGCACGCCGCGCACCACCGCGGTGCGACCGTTGACCGAAATGTCCGCCCCCATGCGCGCCAGTTCGGGCACATGCATGTAGCGGTTCTCGAAGATGGTTTCGGTCAGTACCGACGCCCCGTCCGCCTTGGTCAGCATCGCCATGAACTGCGCCTGCATGTCGGTCGGGAAGGCCGGGAATGGCGCGGTGGACAGCGTGAGCGGCCGGAGCTTGCCGTCGGACGCGATGCGGATGCCGTCGCGATGGGCGTCCACCTGCACCCCCGCATCGCGCAGCGCGGCGAGGATCGCCTGCATGTCGTCGGCATTGGCGCCGATCAGGTCCAGTTCGCCCCCGGTGATCGCGGCGGCGCAGGCATAGCTGCCCGCCTCGATCCGGTCGGGCATGACGCGGTAGGTCGCGCCGTGCAGCCGGTCGCGGCCGTGAATGACCAGGCGCGAGGAGCCGACCCCTTCGATGTCCGCGCCCATCGCCACCAGCAGATTGCACAGATCGACGATCTCCGGCTCGCGCGCGGCATTTTCGAGGATGCAGCTGCCCTTCGCCAGCACGGCGGCCATCAGCGCATTTTCGGTCGCGCCCACCGAGACGACCGGGAAGGTGTAGCTGCCGCCCGGCAGGCCGCCATCGGGCAGGCTGGCGCGGACATAGCCGGCGGCGATCTCGATCACCGCGCCGAACGCCTCCAGCGCCTTCAAGTGCAGGTCTATGGGCCGGTTGCCGATGGCGCAGCCGCCCGGCAGCGACACCCGCGCCTCGCCCGCCCGCGCGAGCAGAGGACCAAGGACGAGGATCGACGCGCGCATCTTGCGCACGATGTCGTAGGGCGCCTCGGTCGATGTCACACGGCCCGCGCGCATCGTCATCACCCGGCCGAAATCCTCGGGCCGCGCGCCCTCGATCATGGTCGATACGCCAAGCTGGTTCAGCAGATGGCCGAAACTGTCCACGTCGGCGAGGCGGGGCAGGTTGCGCAGCGTCACCGGCTCGTCCGTCAGCAACGCGCAGGGCAGCAGGGTAAGGGCGGCGTTCTTCGCGCCCGACACGGGAAGGCGACCGGACAGCGCGTTGCCGCCGCGAATGTGAATACGATCCATTGCCGGGTTCTTACCCGGATTATCGCCGCGCGCAAGGCGGCTGCTGGGCCATCAGCGCCCGCAAACCGTGCCGCGCGCGATCAATCAACATTATTACGCGGCGCACTCAGACCTTGATCGAGTTTAGTGCAGCGAACGAAAATGCAGCCAAAAGGCGGTCAGGGCGTTTTGCCATCGTAACGATAACGTGAAGAAGGTGAATTGGTGGCGACGAGCTGTTTCGCGGAACGGTTGGCAAAGCAGGTGCCCCTGTCCGACGCGGAAAAGGCGGCACTGGCGCGACTGGAGGAAAATCCCCGCAAGGTGAAGCGCGGCGCGATGATCCAGCGGGTCAACGACACGGTGACCGAACTGTTCGTGCTGCGCGAAGGCCGGGTGATGAGCTTCGTCATCCTGCCCGACGGCAGCCGGCAGATACTGCGCGTCTATCTGCCCGGCGATTTTATCGGATCGGCCAGCACCATCTACAGCAAGGCGCCCGAATCGCTGGTCGCGCTGTCCGACGCGGTTGTGTGCCCGTTCGACAAGCACGCGCTGCGGCGGTTGCTGGACGAATATCCGCGCGTCGCCGCCCTCCTGTTCCTGCTGTCCAATGCCGAGCGGGTGGCGATGACCGACCGGCTCGCGGCGCTCGGGCGGACGTCGGCCAGGGCGCGGGTCGCCGCCTTCCTGCTCGACATGTTCGACCGGCTGCGGGTGACGGACGACAGCATCACCGACAGTTTCGACCTGCGGCTGACGCAGGAGGAGATCGGCGATTCGATCGGGCTGACCTCCGTCCATGTGAACCGCATGATCCGCCAGATGGAGCAGGAAGGTCTCATCAGCCGCTCCAACGGGCGGATCACCCTGCTGGACATGGCGCGGCTGGAGGAGATCGGCCACTACACCAACCGCCACAAGGACATGGACCTGGACTGGCTGCCGGTCGGCTGACGGCGATCTGGGGCTTGGCCGCCGGTAGGGTGAATTGCATGATCCTCCCCTTCAAGGGGAGGGGGACCGCACCCGAAGGGGGTGGTGGAGGGGTGTCCCCCTCTCGATAAGGCGACACCCCTCCGTCAGGGCTTCGCCCTGCCACCTCCCCTTACAGGGGAGGATGAGTTGTGCGCTTACCTTACCATTTGTGTTGTGGGTGAAGCTGGTCTGCCCGACCCCGAACGCCCTCACGCCATCAATTCGACGTCCCAGTAGAGCCAGTCGTGCCAGCTTTCGTGCAGATAGCCGGGCGGGAAAGCGCGGCCATGTTCCTGCAACTGCCAGCTTGTCGGGCGGATCGGCTGGACGTGCAGCTGCATATGCGCCTCCTTGGGCGTGCGCCCCCCTTTTTTCAGGTTGCAGGGCGAGCAGGCGGTGGCGACATTTTCCCACGTCGTGCGCCCGCCGGCGCGGCGCGGCACGACATGGTCGAACGTCAGGTCGGTGGTCGCGCCGCAATATTGGCAGGCGAACTTGTCGCGCAGGAACAGGTTGAACCGGGTGAAGGCGGGATGTTCGGACGGCTTCACATATTGTTTGAGCGCGATGACGGAAGGGATTTTCATCTGGAGGCTGGGGCTGTGCACTTCCCGCCCGTAGCTGGCGATGATGTCCACCCGGTCGAGGAACACCGCCTTGATCGCGGTCTGCCAGGGCCACAGGCTCAAGGGATAATAGCTCAGCGGTGTATAGTCGGCATTGAGAACCAGCGCCGGACAATTTTCCGGGTGTCGTATGAGGTCGGGATGGTACATAGAAACCTTCTTCCCCCTGGCCGACGCTGCTGATCGTCCAGCAACGTGACAAGGGCATGACAGCATTAACGAATATCCTCCGTCAAGAGCCTGTATGACTCCGGCCGCCGTGCCACAGCATATGGTGACGCGCTTTGCGCCCAGCCCCACCGGCCGGCTGCATGTCGGCCATGGCTGGTCGGCGTTGCTGGCGCATGACATGGCGCGCGCCGCCGGCGGCATATTCCGCCTGAGGATCGAGGATATAGACGGCACGCGCAGCCGGCCAAGCCATGTGGCCGGCATCGTCGAGGACTTGCGCTGGCGGGGGGTGGAATGGGACGGAGAGGTCGTCTTTCAGTCGCAGCGGCTGGCGGCCTATGACGCGGCCCTGGCGCGGTTGCGGGAGATGGGGCTGCTCTACCCCTGTTTCTGCACCCGCGCGGACATTCAGGCGAGCCTGACCGCGCCGCACGGGCCGGAAGGCGCGATGTATCCCGGCACCTGCCGCGCGATCGACCCCGCCATCGCCGGGCGGCGGATCGCGGCGGGGGACGCCCATGCCTGGCGGATCGACATGGGGAAGGCCGCCGCGAGGGTAGGGCCGATCACATGGGAGGCTTTGGCCCTTCCTTCCGTTCGGTTCGAGGTCCTGAGCCTGTCGAAGGGCGAGAACTCGCCCACAAGGTTCCCAACAGGCTCGAACCGAACGGAGGTCAAGGCAGACCCCCTCGCCCATGGCGACGTGGTGCTGGCGCGCAAGGATGCGCCGGCCAGCTATCATCTGTCCTGCACGCTGGATGACGCAGCGATGGGTGTCACCCATGTGCTGCGGGGTGACGATCTGCGCGGCGCGACCGACGTCCACCGGCTGCTCCAGGCGCTGCTCGACCTCCCCTCCCCCGCCTATATCCACCATCCGCTGCTGGTCGGGCCGGACGGACGACGGCTGGCCAAGCGCAACGACTCGATCGCGCTTGCGGACCTTCGGGCCCAGGGCGTCGATCCGGCGGAGCTTGCCCATGCCCTTCGGGACAGGCGCTTTCCGGTTGGAATCCGCCTCGCAAGCGCCTAGGTTCCGGTCATGAACACCATCCTGGTCATCGCCCTGATCCTTGCCATGGTGGCCACGCTGGTCGCGCTGGTCCGGGGCATCATCGCTTTCCTCCAGACCACCAAGGAGGATCTGAACGCGCCGGAAGGCAGCGGCCCCAGCCCGGCCCGTCTGAAGCAGAACCGGATGATGATGCACCGCATCCTGTTCCAGGCCGGCGCGATCATCATCGTCGCCATCCTGCTGCTCGCCAAGGGCAATGGCTGAGCGGGCGTCTTGGTCAAGCTGAACAAAATCTACACCCGCACGGGCGACGATGGCACCACCGGGCTGGTCGACGGATCGAGGATCGCCAAGCACGCGCCACGGATGCAGGCGGTCGGCGATGTGGACGAGGCGAACAGCGCCATCGGCCTTGCCATCGTGGCGATCGGGCTGGGCATGGAATCGGACTGGCTGACCATCATCCAGAACGACCTGTTCGACCTTGGCGCGGACCTTGCCACCCCGATCCCGGACGGCGAGGACGAACCCTGGGCGCTGCGCATCTTGGCCGTTCAGGTCGCGCGGCTGGAGGATCAGATCGACGCGATGAACGCGACCCTCGCCCCGCTCGACAGCTTCATCCTGCCCGGCGGATCGCCGGCCGCCGCCGCCGTCCATCTCGCCCGTGCGATCACCCGCCGGGCGGAGCGCAGCGCCACCGCCGCCGCCGCAGAGGTGGCGCTCAATCCAGAGGCGCTCGCCTATCTCAACCGCCTGTCCGACCTGCTGTTCGTGCTCGCCCGGCGGCTGAACGGCAATGGCGCGGGCGACGTCAAATGGGTGCCCGGCGCGTCGCGCTGAGGCTGCGGCGCCGTTCGACTCACAGGCGGCACGCTCCATCCGGTAATGTCCACTTAACCGTCTTTGTTGAGGCGGCGTTCAGTCGCCGGTCCAATTTGTGGGCAGTCGCACAACAAAGGGGCCGGCCTTGCAATTCTACCTCGCCACATCCTTCATCTTTCCCCGCTCGCTGCGGCTGCGATTGTTCGCGCTCTGCTTCGTCGCCACGCACCTCCCGCTGATCGTCTACCTGGTCTGGGGCCTTGGCAGCGGGCGGGTCGCCCTTGCCGAGTTCGCGCTGCTGACGGGTGCGACCGTGGTGGGCACCGCCATCGCCCTGCTCGGCATCGGTGCGCTGCTCAATCCCATCCACGCGCTCGCCGAGGCGCTGAACAGGGACGATGCCGCCCCGCCCGTACTGCCGGAGGTCGGCGACGTCATCCGCACCCTCTATGACGGCGTGCATCGCGCCGCCAGCGCCACGCGCGATCGGATCGACGGGCTGCATCAGGCGGCGCACGAAGACCCGCTGACCGGCATCGCCAACCGGCGCGGCTTCCTCGCCGAACTCAATGCGCTCGCGCCGGAGCGGCGGCGCGGCTGCGTCGCGCTCATCGACATCGACTATTTCAAGCGGGTCAACGACCTGATGGGGCATGAGGAGGGCGACCGGGTGCTGGTCGCCTTCGCCGAACGGCTGGCGACGCTGGTGCGCCGCGCCGACATCGTCGCGCGCTGGGGCGGCGAGGAATTCGCCATCTTCTTCCGCGACTGCATAGAAGACGAGGCGAGCTGGTCGCTGGCGCGGATCGCGACGCGGATGCGCAGCGAACCGATCGGCATGATCCAGGGCCGCGCCATCAGCTTTTCCGCCGGCATCTGCTGCTGGAACGGCGGCGCGCTGGACGAGGCGCTCGCACGGGCGGACGAGGCGCTGTATGAGGCCAAGCAGGCGGGGCGCGATCGCATCTGCCGCGCGGAGCCGGCCCGGCAGCGCGCCTGACCTAAAGGGCATGACGGAACCCGGCGCTGTTTCAAGCGCTTCCTGTCCGAGAGCGGCGCAACCGTATCGAAGGGGGCAGGCATGGCCAAAAGCTGGATAGACGCCCGGCGGGATGATCTGGAGGAGCGCTATCGCGCCGTCCGGGGACTGACCGATGCGCTCGTCGCGCCGCTGTCCGACGCGGATGCGACGGTGCAGTCCATGCCCGACGCCTCGCCCGCCAAATGGCACCTCGCCCATGTCAGCTGGTTCTTCGAAACCTTTGTGCTGCGCGACCATGTGGAGGGCTACCGCCCGTTCGACCCCCGCTACGCCTATCTCTTCAACAGCTATTATGAGGCGGAGGGCGCGCGCCACGCCAGGCCGCTGCGGGGGATGCTGACCCGCCCGACGCTGAGCGACGTGCGCGCCTATCGCGCCCATGTCGACGCCGCGCTGATCGGCGCGCTCGGCATGTTGCCGCAGGCCGCGCGCGCGCTGGTGACGCTGGGCCTGCACCATGAGCAGCAGCATCAGGAGTTGCTGCTGACCGACCTGCTGCACCTGTTTTCCTGCAACCCGCTCGAACCCGCCCTGTTCAACGCGCCCAGCGCCGCGCCGCTCGACCTGCCGGGGCCGCTCCACTGGATCGAGGGCCGCGAGGGACTGGTTGAGATCGGCGAGGACGGGCGCAGCGCCTTCGCCTTCGATTGCGAGGGGCCGCGCCACAAGACGGTGCTGCGCCCCCACGCGATCGGCCATCGACCGATAACCAATGGCGAATGGATCGCCTTCATCGAGGATGGCGGCTACCGCACCGCCGCGCACTGGCTGTCGGACGGGTGGGCGTGGGTGCTGGCGGAAGGGATCGGCGCGCCGCTCTATTGGCAAGAGGGCGAACAGGGCTGGACCCGCTTCGGTCTCGACGGGCGGCAGCCGGTCAATCCCGCAGCGCCGGTGACCCACATCAGCCTCTATGAGGCGGACGCCTATGCCAGCTGGGCCGGCGCGCGGCTGCCCACCGAGGCGGAATGGGAATGCGCCGCCGCCAATATCCCGGCGGCCGGCGGCAACCAGCTGGACGGGCCGGGCTGTCCGCGCCCCCGCCCCGCCGCGTCCGGCTCCGCCCTGACCCAGATGTTCGGCGACGTGTGGGAATGGACGGGCAGCGCCTACCGTCCCCATCCCGGTTTCCGCCCCGCGCCGGGCGCGGTGGGCGAATATAATGGCAAGTTCATGTCCGGCCAGTTCGTGCTGAAGGGCGGCAGCGCCGCCACCCCGCGCGGGCATATGCGCGCCAGCTACCGGAATTTCTTCTACCCCCACCAACGCTGGCAGTTCACCGGGCTGCGGCTGGCCAAGGATCTGTGACATGCTGTTGACCGACCAGGCGCCCGCGTTCGCCTCCGCCATCGACCCGGCCTTTCGCCGCGACATATTGGACGGCCTCTCCCGCAGCCCAAAGGCGACCCCGCCGATCTGGTTCTACGATCGCAAGGGTTCGGAGCTGTTCGAGGCCATCACCGACCTGCCCGAATATTATCCCACCCGTACCGAAACCGCTCTGCTGAAAGCGCATGGCGCGGATTTCGCGGCGGCCGTGGGGGAAGGCCGTGCGGTGGTGGAATTCGGCGCGGGCAGTTCGCGCAAGACGCCGCACCTGCTGCGCGCGATCGCGCCTGCCGCCTATGTGCCGATCGACATCAGCGGCGATTTCCTGCACGCGAGCAGCGCGGACCTGGCAAGCGCCTTTCCCGGCCTGCCGGTCCTTCCTGTGGTGGGCGATTTCAACCAGCCGCTGGACCTGCCCGCCGCGATCGAGGAAATGCCGCGCCTCGGTTTTTTCCCCGGCTCGACGATCGGCAATATGGAGCCGGACGCGGCCGTCGACCTGCTGCGCGCGATGCGGGCGCTGCTGGGGCCGGACGCGATGCTGCTGATCGGCATGGACCGAATCAAGGACCGCGACCGGCTGGTCGCCGCCTATGACGATGCGGCAGGTGTGACGGCGGCCTTCAACCTCAATCTGGTCGAGCGGATCAATCGCGAACTGGAGGGCGACCTTCCCCTCGACGGTTTTGCCCACCGGGCGGTCTGGAACGACGACAAGGCGCGGATCGAGATGCATCTGGAAGCGACGCGGCCGCTGCATTTCCATGTCGCCGGCCAATGCTTCCACATGGACGGGGGCGAGACGATCCATACCGAAAGCAGCCACAAATATGGTGAGCGTGACGAAAGGCTGCTGCTGCGCGCGGGCGGGTGGCAGCCGATACGGGAATGGACCGACGCAGAAGGCTTGTTCGGTCTCGTGCTCGCTGAGGCCGGCTAGGCGGTCGCGACCAGCAGGTCGCGCAGGTGGGTAAGGCTGGGCAGCACGCGCGCGCAGGCGAGCGTCAGTTCCTCGGTCGCGGGCAACAGGTCGGGCACCATCACGGTCGCGATTCCCGCCGCCGTCGCCGACCGCACGCCGGCATGGCTGTCCTCCACCGCCACGACATGCGCCGGATCGACGCCCAGCCTGCGCGCGGCAAGCAGATAGGGTTCCGGGTGCGGCTTGGGCCGGGTGACGTCGTTGCGGGTCACCACCACCTCGAAATAATCGGCAAGCCCGGCGCGCGCCAGCCGATGCTGGGCAAAGGGCGCGGCGGTCGAAGTGGCAAGCGCCATGGGCACGCCCGCGCTCCGCAGATGGTCCAGCAGCAGGAGCGCGCCGGGGCGCAGCGGAATGCCCGCCTCCACCGCCGCCTCGAACAGGGCGTCACTCTCGGCATAGAAGCGGTCGAGCGGGAAGTCCGGCCCCATGCGCCGGGCCAGCATCGCATAATTGGCGTCGCGATGGACGCCGACCATGGAAAGTAGCAGTTCGTCCGACATGAGCCGGCCCAGCGCTTGCGCCGTCCGGGCGAAGGCGTCGCGGTGCGCGGCCTCGGTTGCGATCAGCGTGCCGTCCATGTCGAAGATGACGGCGCGGATCGGGTCCGGCAGGTCGGCGGCGCCATGGATGCCGGTGTCGCTGTGGGATGTAGCCATGCCAACCATATGGCGGCTCGGCGCGTCATTTCCATTGCAAAGCGCGCAGCGGCGGTTGCGCCCGCCGCTATTGCGTCACCTGCGCCGTCCAGGTGCGTATCCAGCGCCACGCGCCGCGACACTCGTCCATCGCCGTCGCCTGCGTCAGGCGGAAGCGCGTGCCGTCCCACACGTAGGTTTCGCTGCTGCCGCAATCGCCGATGCCCCGTCCCTTGGCGAAGCTCGACAGCTCCGACCGCTCCGCGCTCCAGCTCGCATTGACCAGCACGAAGGCGGCTCCGGGTTCGCCGAAGGCGGGCTTATAGTCGAAATCGGCCAGACGGAAGGCGCGCCGGCCGGCGATGCCGGTGGCGATCACCGGGACGACCGTAGCGTTGTAGGCGCCCGTGCCGCAGGGCACCAGGATCAGCGTTTCGGCCTTCGACAAGCGGTTCAGTTCCGGCGGCTCGGCCGTCTTCATCTCCTCCGCGCAGCCGGTGAACTTGCCGAGCGCCGTCAGTTCCTCGCGCCACAGCGGGGCAAGCGCCGCGCCGGCGGGGACGAGCGCGCGACGCACGGTGACGGGCGAGGGCGCAGCGCGCACGGCCAGCGACCCAAGCGTGCCGGTCGCGACCAGCGCGGTGCTGGTCCCGGCCCTGCCCTGCCGCGCGTCCATATAGCGCAGCGCCGCGCCCGACCCGGCGAGCGACGGCTTGCCGAGCAGGCGATTGCCGGCCCGGATTTCCAGCACGCCGCCACGCGCCATGGCGATGGCGAGCGCCGCCGCCTGCGGCCCGCGCACCGTCGCCTCGCCATCGCGCGCCTGCACCGATGCGACGAGCCGGCCGTCGACATGGAAGCTCACCGGCCCGGCCCCGCGCGCGTCGCGGCTGACCCATACTTCGGCTGGCGCGTCCGGCCCGGCTTCGCGCACGATGCCGACCATCACCGGATTGTCCGGGATCGGGCCGTCCTCGGGAAAGAGCGGCACCGCCTCGCACCGGTTGCGGTTATCGCAGCCGATGGTCCAGTCCTTGTAGGTTTCCAGCCGGCCGGGTTGGGGCGCAGACGCCTGAACGCCCGCGACGGGGGCCTGCGCGCCCGCGCTACCTGCCACGACCAAGGCCGCCATCGCAGCCGTGAAAAACATTCTTGCCCCCATGGGTTAACCATAACCGATTTCCCGCGGCGGCGGTAGGGGTCTCCGTTACGCTTTCGTCCCGATCGCGCTCAAAGGCTGAGCATCAGTCCGGCGAGCGCCGCGCTCATCAGGTTGGCAAGACTGCCGGCGACCAGCGCCTTCAGCCCCAGCTTCGCGATCATCGGCCGCTGGTTAGGCGCGAGGTTGCCCGTCACCGCCATCTGGATCGCGATCGAACTGAAATTGGCGAAGCCGCACAGGGCAAAGGTGATGATCGCGATGGTCGGGGGCGACAGCGTCCCCTGCACCTGTCCCAGGTTGATGTAGGCGACGAATTCGTTGAGCACGACCTTCGTGCCGAACAGGCCGCCCGCCACCTGCGCTTCGTTCCACGGAATGTTGAGCAGATACATCACCGGCGAGAATAGGTAGCCGAGCAGCATCTGGAAGCTGAGGTCGGGATAGCCGGCAAGCGCGCCGATCCCGCCCAATATCCCGTTGGCCAGCGCCACCAGCGCAACGAAGGCCAGCACCATCGCGCCGACCGCGACGGCCAGCTTCACGCCGGTCTGCGCGCCTTGCGCGGCCGCCATGATGAGGTTGGCGGGCTTTTCCTCGTCATGGGTGGCGGGCGGCATCGGTTCGCCGGGGACCGTCTCCGCGTTCAGGACCGCCGGCCCGGCCCCGCTGCGGCGGGTTTCGGGCAGGTGGATGTCATCCTCCAGCGGCAGTTCCGGCTCCCGCTCCGGCTCGTCAGGCATCATGATCTTCGCCATCAGCAGGCCGCCCGGCGCGGACATGAAGCTCGCCGCCAGAAGATAGTCGATCTTGATGCCCATGGACGCATAGGCGGCGAGGATGGTGCCCGCGACGCCGGCCATGCCGCTCGTCATGACCGCGAAGAGCTGCGGGCCGTTGAGACCGGCAAGATAGGGGCGGATGACCAGCGGGCTTTCGCTTTGCCCGACGAAGATGTTGGCGGCGGCGCACAGGCTCTCCACCTTCGACACGCCCGTCACTTTCTCGATGCCGCCACCGACCCAGCGGACGATGAACTGCATGATCCCCAGATAATAGAGGATCGAGACCAGGCTGGCGAAGAAGATGATGACCGGCAGCGCGGCGATGGCGAAGCTCGCGCCGCCGATGTCCGGCCGGGCGAGCGGGCCGAAGATGAAATCGGTGCCCGCCTGCGCGTAACCGAGCAGGTTCGCCACCCCATGCGACATCGCGCCGATGACCGCGCGGCCGGCGGGCACGTACAGCACCAGCAGCGCGATGCCCGTCTGCAACAGGAAGGCCGCGCCGACGACGCGCGGGCGGATGGCGCGGCGGTTCGACGACAGGGCGAAAGCGATGGCGAGGATGAGGAGGATGCCGGCCAGGCCGATGAGAAGATGCATGAAACGCTTTCGCGAGGGACATAAACCGCACGACCATATCGGCGCGGGCGGCCGAAGGCCAGCGGCTTTGCTCGCGTGGTGCCGCGCCAGCTGCCGAAGGCCAGCGAGGTCCACGCCGCCATCGCATCCATCGCAAGCGGCGTCGGATGCATTTCCCGGCGACGGCGGCTGTTGGGGGACGAGCGACGTTCGGCCACCAGCCCCCGCCGTTCCATCGCGCCGACCTGCCCCACCACCATGCTGAGCGACAAATGGAGCGTTTCACTGAGCTGCTCCAGCGTCATGGCCCGATGTTCGAGCTGCGCCTGAAACAGCGCCAGCAATATGTCCCAGCCCGGATCGGCGAAAAGATTCTGGCCGAACAGGGTCGATCGCACCCGCCGCGCGTCGATATAGCGCGCCAGCGCAAGGCGATGATCGCTGTCGTTGCCGTCGAGAATCGCGGGGTCTTCGGTGCGCGCGTGAAAGCTGGTGAAGCACCGTTGCAGCGCGATCACGAGATCGACCGCCTCCTGGCTGGGGAGGGCGCGGTCAGACGGGATGTGCGCGGTCATGCGACGCTTTCCGGTCGAGTTCGATGCCGATGATGGTGAAGAGCAGCAGGGGAATGACCCAGACCGTGCTGAGGCCCTCGTAGATCCTGCCCGAAAAGTTGCCGATCAAAAGCGTGGTGATGTGAGTCAGAACTGTCATCAGCTGACAGGCCGCAGCCCAGACGGGCCAGTACCGGTCGCTTCGTAGCATGAGCCAGACGAAGGCAACGAAGGCAGCGAGATCGACGAGCGTCAGCCATATCTGTGTGGCGTGCCAGGACCCGGCGAGTTGTGCGGGCATTGTCAACAGCGTCGCGCTCACCGAGATGAGCACGAGCCATTTCCCGTCCCGCCCGCCGAAGCACCAGGCAAAGACGCAGGTCATGATCGTCAGGAGCCAGAAGAAAGCCGCCAGCATCTGCATTTCCGGTTGAGAGGGGGGCCAAAGGTCATGCGGACGCCGGCGACTCCCCCGGTCAGGCGACCAGGGTAAGGTGACGCGGCGTATCCCGCGAGTCTTGTTCCAGGCCCAGCGGGCAGCCGAAGGCCGTGACCTCATGCTGGCTGCGCTCGATGCAGCGCGTCAGCAGCGCCGTGGCGCGCAGCATGTCGCTGCGGCTCTCGATGATCTTGGTCGCGCTGTCGTGAATCTGCTTGATGATGCGCTGGCTTTCAGTGGCGGTCAGGCCAGATCCTTGTGAGGCGGAAAGAAAGGCGCTGGTCAGTTGCGCAGCCTGCACCAGAGCATTGTCCATGGCGGCAAAGGCCTCGCGGTTCTGGTCGGCGACGGCCTGGGTCTTTTCGCGGTCGAGGTTCAGCACAAATCGTCTCCTTCGCACAGACGCCCTGATCGGACGGTGCGTTCATCAACGTGGCAATACATAAGGGAATCAGCCCAGAGCTTTGAAAGCTCCGGCGATCAGCAGCAGCAGCGTGACTACTCCCGCGCCCGTCAGGACGGCGGCGCGGATCATCGCCAGGATGCGGCCATCGATGCTCAGTTCATTGGTCGATCCCCCAAGCGGCGGGCCGAAGGCGAGGATGCGGCGGAGGAGCGACTGGCGTTCCGTCACCGCGTCCGGCTGGTCCGGCTGAACCACCGATGGCGCAGGAACCGGATCGCTGGCAACCGGCTCCGATTGATGTATCAAAGGCTGATATGTGTCGTTCTGGGGCGATGATTGCTGTGCCGAAACGAACAGGCGGGCGGCCTCCTTGCGGGACGGGACGCCAAACTTGCGCAAACTGGTGCGGACGCGCTGGTCCACGGTATGCTCCGACACATGGAGCTGGCGCGCGATCTCCTTGGAATTAAAGCCCTGCGCCACCAGCGCCAGGCATTGCTTTTCCCCCTCGCTCAAGGTCGGCAGGGCGTGCGCCACGTTCGTCATTCCTCCTGCGTGAGCCTCGCCGGTCAACGAACAACCGGCTGGAAAGGCCCAGCCACCACCCCATCATGTCGTCACAAGGTTGCGATTCGGTACTGTCCAGACGATCAAAATGCCATGCCCGGCGGGGCTTAAGCAATGACGGGCACAAAGGAAAGGGGCCGGCGTCGCGCGACGCCGGCCCCCTCGCCTCCGATCCTGAACGGTCCGATCAGGCCGCGGCCTTGGCCCGGCTCATGCGCTTGCGCTCGTTCGGGTCGAGATAGCGCTTGCGCAGGCGGATGGTCTTGGGCGTCACCTCGACCATTTCATCATCGTCGATATAGGCGATCGCCTGTTCCAGGGTCATCTTCTTGGGCGGGGTCAGGCGGATCGAATCATCCTTGCCGCTGGCGCGGAAGTTGGTCAGCGCCTTCGACTTCATCGGGTTGACTTCAAGGTCTTCGGGCTTCGCGTTCTCGCCGATGATCATGCCCTCATAGAGCGCCTCGCCCACGCCCACGAACAGGATGCCCCGTTCTTCGAGCGGGCCAAGGGCGTAGGCGACCGCCTCGCCCGCGCCGTTGGAGATCAGAACGCCATTCTTGCGCCCTTCGATCTTGCCCTTGTGCGGGCCGTACTTCTCGAACAGGCGGTTCATGATGCCGGTGCCGCGCGTGTCGGACAGGAATTCGCCATGATAGCCGATCAGGCCGCGCGACGGCGCGGAAAAGGTGATGCGGGTCTTGCCGCCGCCCGAGGGGCGCATGTCGGTCATCTCGGCCTTGCGGATGTTCATCTTGTCGACGACCGTGCCGGAGAACTCGTCGTCCACGTCGATGACGACGGTTTCATAAGGCTCGGTCTTGGCGCCGGTCTCATCCTCGCCGAACAGCACGCGCGGGCGGCTGATGCCGAGTTCGAAGCCTTCGCGGCGCATGGTTTCGATGAGCACGCCCAGCTGCAATTCGCCGCGACCGGCGACTTCGAAACTGTCCTTGTCGGCGCTCTCCGTCACCTTGATCGCGACGTTGGATTCGGCCTCGCGCATCAGGCGATCGCGGATCATGCGGCTCGTCACCTTGCTGCCTTCGCGGCCCGCCATCGGCGAATCGTTCACGGCAAAGCGCATCGACAGGGTCGGTGGGTCGATCGGCTGCGCCTTGATCGGCACCGTCACCTGCGGGTCGGCTATGGTGTTGGCGACGGTCGCGACGGTAAGGCCGGCAAGCGAAATGATGTCGCCCGCCTTGGCTTCGTCCACCGGCACGCGGTCGAGGCCGCGGAAGGACAGGATCTTCGACGCGCGGCCGGTCTCGATCACATTGCCGTCGGCGTCGAGCGCGTGGATCGGCTGGTTGACCTTGAGCGTGCCGGACTGGACCCGGCCGGTCAGGATGCGGCCGAGGAAATTGTCGCGGTCGAGCAGCGTCACCAGGAAGCTGAACGGCGCGTCCTCGTCCAGCGACGGCGGCGGCACATGATCGACGATCTTCTGGAACAGCGGCTCCAGCGTGCCCTCGCGACGCTGCGGGTCTTCGCTGGCGTAGCCGTTGCGGCCGGAGGCATAGAGAACCGGGAAGTCGAGCTGCTCGTCGGTGGCGTCCAGCGTCACGAACAGGTCGAACACTTCGTCCAGCACTTCCTGGATGCGCTCGTCGGGGCGGTCCACCTTGTTGACGACGACGATCGGCTTCAGGCCCAGCGCCAGCGCCTTGCCGGTCACGAACTTGGTCTGCGGCATCGCGCCTTCCGACGAATCGACCAGCAGGATCACGCCGTCCACCATGGAGAGGATGCGCTCCACCTCGCCGCCGAAGTCGGCGTGGCCGGGCGTGTCGACGATGTTGATGCGGGTGCCGTTCCATTCGACCGAGGTGGGCTTGGCCAGGATGGTGATGCCGCGTTCCTTCTCCAGGTCGTTGCTGTCCATCGCGCGCTCTTCGACGCGCTGATTGTCGCGGAAGGTGCCGGACTGGCGGAAAAGCTGGTCGACGAGGGTGGTCTTGCCATGGTCGACGTGCGCGATGATGGCGATGTTACGCTGGGACATGAACGGCCTTTGTGGATCAGGTTTCCCGGTCGGCGGCGCGCCTGCCCAGGACTATCGGGCGCGCCCCTACAGGAATTGACGCATTGCGGCAAGGGCGGGCGGCAAGGGCGGGCGGCAAGGGTGGGCGGCAAGGGCGGGCGGCAAGTGAGACAGGATAACATGGAGCGTTGCGCGCCTGTACAACTGCTCTATGGAGGCAACACAGGATCGCTCACCACATAAGGATGACAGGCCGATGCGGCTGCCCATTACCCTCTCGTTGGTTTCCATGATCGCGCTGGCGACCCCGGCGCTCGCGCAGAAGGACGCGCCCGACGCGGCGAAGCAGCACGCCGACCATGTGGCGGAAGAGGTCGCGGCCAACTGGGCCAGCGCGCCGGTCGAGGAAGTCACGCAGAGCAGCAAGGGCACCGCGCGGGTGGACGGGAAGGCCATACCCTACACCCAGACCGCCGGCACGCTCACGATCCGCGACGAAAAGGGCAAGCCGGTCGCCAGCATGTTCTACACCGCCTATACCGCAGCGGGGAAGAACCGGCCCGTCACCTTCTTCTACAATGGCGGTCCCGGCTCCTCCTCGCTGTGGCTGCGCATGGGCAGCTTCGCGCCGGCCCATGTGCGCACGAACAACCCCGAAGCGGTAAAGCCCGCCCCCTTCGACGTCGGCCCCAACAATGACAGCCTGATCGGCAGCACCGACATGGTGTTCCTCGACGCGATCGGCGCGGGCTATTCGCGCATCCTGGGCGACGCCAAGCCATCGGACTTCTACAGCGTGGACGGCGACGTGGACGCCTTCGCCAAGGCGATCATCCGCTACACGACCAAGAACGGCCGCTGGGACGATCCCAAATATATTTTCGGCGAAAGCTACGGCACGACCCGCTCGGGCGCGCTCGCCTATCAGCTGGAGGATCGCGGGTTGGCGCTGAACGGCGTCATCCTCCTATCGTCGATCATGAATTACGGCGTGCGGCAGACCGGTCTCGATACCGTCCATATCGGCTATATCCCGAGCTATGCCGCCACCGCCTGGTATCATAACCGCGTGCCCGGCGGCCGGCCCGCCAGCCAGGAAGCCTTCATCGAGGAAGCGCGTCAGTTCGCCCACGGTCCCTACGCCACCGCCCTGCTCAAGGGGTCGGACATCGCGCCCCAGGAAACCGACCAGATCGCGCAGCAATTGAGCCGCTTCACCGGCCTGTCGGTCGATTATCTCAAGCGCGCCAACCTGCGCGTCGGCCTCTCGCGCTTCCGCAAGGAATTGCTGCGCGACAGCCACGCCACCGTGGGCCGGTTCGACAGCCGCTACATGGGTATCGACGCCGATGCGGCAGGCGAAGAACCGGAATATGATGCGTCGAGCACCGGCATCACCGGTCTCTATGTCGGCAGCTTCCTCGATCAGGTGACGCGCCAGATCGGCTACAAGACGGACCTCTCCTACCGCCTGAGCGCGCGGGAGGGCGGCGACTTCAAGTGGGACTGGAGCCATCAGGCGCCCGAGGGCGGCCGGCAGAATGTCGTGGACGTGACCGCCGACCTGTCCGCCGCGATGCGCACCAACCCGCATCTGCGCGTGCTGTCTTTGAACGGCTGGTACGACATGGCGACGCCCTTCTTCTCGACCGAACGTGACCTCAAGCACATGATGCTGGAGCCGCAGCTGCGCCAGAACCTCCAGTTCAAATATTATCCGGCCGGGCACATGGTCTATCTGAACCCGGAAGCGCTGCACCAGATGCGGCTCGACATGGAGCGCTACTATGCCGAGGGCGCGCGCTGAAGGGACGAAGGGCGGCGGCGTTCATCCGCCGCCCCTCACCGCTTAATGATCGCTGGCGGCGAACGCGCCGATTCCGGTTTCCGCCCGCACCCGCTGCGCGGCATAGCCCGCCCGATCGACCGCCGCGCGGCGGCTGCGATCCGCCAGCGAGATCAGCCAGATGGCGATGAACCCGGCCGGCACGGAGAAGATCGCCGCGGAGCTGTAGGGGAACGGCGCTTCCCCCAGCCTGAAGGTCGTCGTCCACACCGCCGGCGACAGCAAAGTCAGCACGAAGGCGGTCAGCAACCCGATCGTCCCGCCCCACGCCGCGCCGCGCGTGGTGCATCCGCTCCACAGCAGCGAGAGGATGAGCACCGGGAAATTGCCCGACGCCGCCAGCGCGAAGGCGAGGCTGACCATGAAGGCGACATTCTGCTTCTCGAACAGCAGCCCCAGCAGCACGGCGAGCGCGCCCAGCGCCAGCGTCGTGATCCGCGACACGCGCAGTTCGTCGGCGGAACTCGCCTGCCCCCGTTTGAACACCGTGGCGTAGAGGTCGTGGCTGACCGCCGATGCGGCGGAGAGGGTAAGGCCCGCCACCACGGCGAGGATCGTCGCGAACGCCACAGCGGAGATGAAGCCGAGGAAGGCGTTGCCGCCGATCGCATGGGCGAGATGGATCGCCGCCATGTTGCCGCCGCCGCGCAATCCCCCGGCCCCGTCCGAATAGCCGGCGTCGGTGCCCACCAGCAGGATCGCACCGAAGCCGATGATGAAGGTCAGGATATAGAAATAGCCGATCCAGCCGGTCGCCCACAGCACCGACTTGCGCGCTTCCTTCGCGTCGGGGACGGTGAAGAAGCGCATCAATATGTGCGGCAGGCCCGCCGTGCCGAGCATCAGGGCAAGGCCAAAGGAAATGGCCGAAACCGGGTCCTTGATGAAGTTGCCCGGCGCCATGATCGACCGGCCCCGCTCCGCTGCCTCCGCCCCGCTCGCGCCGTCGGCCAGCGCCGCCTGCGTCTTCACCTCCACCGCGCGGGCGAACAGGGTCTCGAGGCTGAATCCCGTCTTGGCCAGCACCATCAGCGCCATGAAGCTCGCCCCGCCGAGCAGCAGCACCGCCTTGATGATCTGCACCCAGGTTGTAGCCCGCATGCCCCCGAACAGGACGTAGAGCATCATCAGGCCGCCCACGATCACGACGGCGGCGGCATAGGGCAGGCCGAACAATAATTTGATGAGCTGCCCCGCCCCCACCATCTGCGCCACGAGGTAGAAACTGACCACCAGCAGCGTGCTGACCGCCGCGAAGCTGCGCACCGGCGGCTGGGCGAAGCGGTAGGAGGCGACGTCGGCAAAGGTGAAGCGGCCAAGGTTGCGCAGCCGCTCCGCCATCAGGAACAGCAGGATCGGCCAGCCGACGAGGAAGCCGGTGGAGTAGATGAGGCCGTCATAGCCGTCGTTGAAAATCTGCGCCGATATGCCGAGGAAGGAGGCGGCGGACATATAGTCGCCCGCCATGGCGAGGCCGTTCTGAAAGCCGCTGATGCCGCCGCCCGCCGTGTAGAAATCCGACGCGGTGCGGGTGCGGGCGGCCGCCGCCTTGGTGATCCACAGCGTCAGGCCGACGAAGGCGACGAACATGGCGATCGCGACCCAGTTGACCGGCTGCCGCTGCGTCTCCCCCTCCAGCGCGGCGGCGAAGGCGGGTGCGGGGAGCAGCGCCAGCAGCGCCAACAGCGCCCTCATGCGCCCCGCCCCTTTTCCATGGCGTCCCGCAGGATCGCCGCCATCTGCGCGTCATGGTGGCGATTGGCGTGGGCGACATAGACGCCGGTGAGCGCGATCGCGAGCAGGATGAGACCAAGGCCCACCGGGATGCCGATCGACGTCACGCCCGATCCGATCGGCGCGCCGAGCAGCGCCTTGTCGAACGCGATCAGCAGCAGATAGCCCACGAACGCGCCGAAGATCATCGCCGACAGCGCCCAGCCGAGCCGCGCCCGCCGCGCCACCAGCGCGCCATAGCGCGGATCGGCCGCCACCGCCGCGACCAGCGCGTCATCCCCGTTCCGCTGCATCCGCGCATCCTCCCATAATGCGGCTTGTCGAGCCATATGGCGGCCATGCTAGCCAAGCCCCTTGCGATTGCAATGCCATGGGGCCACGCTTTATAGAGTTTCGGGCAGACTTGCGGCCCGACTGTTTTATGCACATATGACAGCGACGATAGGCCGTCACGGGCTTCTGGGAGATGACATGGCTTCGACCGCGCCGACCGCTACCGCCGACACGCTGAACCTGACGCCGCCCGATCCGGTGCCGGCGGTCGCGCCCGACAAGGCGGCGGGCCTCGTGCCCATCGAGGATGAGAAGCGCTCGAAGCTGGACGAGAAGGTGGACGCCTTCGTCGAGGATCTGGTGGCGCAGGACGCCAATTCGCCCGAGTTCGGCAAGCGCGTCGACCAACTGACCAATATGGGCCTCAAGGAGATCGCGGAGGCCGCCGGCCACTCCAACCGTTTCCTCGACCGGCCGGTGCGCGCGATGGACGCCGATACGAAGGTCGGCGCCGACCTCGCCGAGCTGCGCCGCACGGTCGAGGACCTCGATCCGGGCAAGCGGGGCAACCTGCTCGCGCCGAAGAAACTGTTCGGCATCCTGCCCTTCGGCAACCGGATGCGCGACTATTTCGATGGATACAAAAGCGCGCAGGGCCATATCAATTCGATTCTGGGCAGCCTCGCCAGCGGCAAGGATGTGCTGATCAAGGACAATGCCGCCATCGATGTCGAGCGGCAGAATATGTGGCAGACCATGGGTCGCCTGGAACAGATGATCCATATCAGCAAGACGATGGACGCCCGGCTGGAGGCCAAGGCGCTGGAGCTGGATTCGACCGACCCCGCCAAGGCGAAGGCGATCCGCGAAAGCGCGCTCTTCTACATCCGCCAGCGCACGCAGGACTTGCTGACGCAAATGGCGGTGACGGTGCAGGGCTATCTCGCGCTCGATCTGGTCAAGAAGAACAATGTCGAACTGGTGAAAGGCGTGGACCGGGCCAGCACCACGACGGTCGCGGCGCTGCGCACGGCGGTGACGGTGGCGCAGGCGCTGGCCGGGCAGCGGCTGGTGCTGGAACAGATCAGCGCGCTCAACACGACGACGGCGAACATGATCGATCGCACCGGCGAACTGCTCAAGAGCCAGACGGCCCAGATTCACGAGCAGGCCGCGTCCAGCACGATCCCGATCGAAACGCTCCAGCGCGCGTTCCAGAATATCTACGACACGATGGACAATATCGATGCCTTCAAGCTGAAGGCGCTGGAGAATATGAAGACGACGGTGAACACGCTGTCGAACGAGGTGGAGAAGTCCAGGGGCTATATCGCCCGCGCCGAAGGACAGGCGCAGGCGGCGCAGGAAGCGCGCGTCGAAAACCCGCTGCTGAGCGCGATCGAGGGGTGAGGGCGATGCGCCCTATCACGTCCCGTTCGGTTCGAGCCTGTCGAGAGCCCTTCTCGATACGCCGTCTTGACAAGCTCGACGGCTATTCGAAGCGAACGGTGTTGATGGAAGCAAGAGCATGAGCCGCTCGGACCGCGTGTTGGCCGATGCGGAGGCGGTGCTGCGCCGCCATGGCGATCGTGGGCGCAGCCTCTCGACGCGCGCGCGCCAGCGGCGCAATGCGGGCATCATGCGCAAGGTGAAATATGCCTTCTGGGCGGTGCTGGCGGTCGTGCTGGGCAGCGCGGTGGCTGGCTTCATCCTGCCGCTGGGCGTCACCGGCGTGATGATCGCGCTCGGCGTCATGATCGCCGCGCTGATCCTGATCGCGCTGCTGCCCGCGCAGGACCGGGTGCGGACGGAAGCGCTGGCCGCGACGGAGCTGGCCGCCCTGCCGCTCAAGACCGAAATCTGGCTGGAGAACCAGCGCAAGGCGCTGCCCGCGCCCGCCGTCACGCTGGTCGACAGCATCGGCGTACGGCTGGAAACGCTCGCCCCGCAGCTGGAGCGGCTGAACGAACAGGAGCCGGCCGCAGTCGAAATCCGCAAGCTGCTGTCCGATCATCTGCCCGAACTGGTGACGGGCTATCAATCCATCCCCGAACCGCTGCGCCGCGAAGAGCGCAATGGCCGTGTGCCGGAAAAACAGCTGGTCGAAGGGCTGGGCGTGATCGACGCCGAAATCGCCCGCATGACCGAAAACCTTGCCAGCGGCGATCTCGACAAGCTCGCGACCCAGAACCGCTTTCTGGAACTCAAATATCAGGAAGCGAGGGAACTGGGGCACTAGGCCCGGCGCTTGCCCCTCGATGATCCATCTCACCCTCATCATCGTCGATTTCCTGACGGGGTTGCTCGCGGCCGGCGCATGGGCGCTGGCATCGGCCGGCGGCGCGATCGCGGCGCTGCTGGGCGGGGGTGCGCTGGGCGTGTCGTTGCTGAAGCGGCGGCGGCGCAAATAGCAGGGTAAAAAAACTACGCCATTTCTATGCCGGGCGCGCGCTGGCGCTCTCGAAATGCTATGCGCCGGCCGATAGATGAAGCGCCTCCCACAGGAGGCATGGGTCATGGATCTTTGGCATCGCCGCCCGCTGGTGCGGGTCATGTCGCGGCTCGCGGGGCTGGCGCTGCTGCTGGCGCTGTGGCCGACCGCGGCGTCCTTGCGCGGGCTGGTGCGGGATCAGCCAGGCGTCACCCCGGCGCAACTGTTGCTCGCCGCCGCAGGCTTCCTGTGCGCGGCGACGGGGCTGGCGCTGCTGGTGATCGGCGCGGACCTGTGGAGGCCGGTCACGGTGGCGGCGCGCTGGCGCGAGCCGTTCCAGGGATGATCGGGGGATTGCCCCGGACGGCATGTCAGCGCGTGCAGTTCGCCGACCGGCCGTCCGGGATCACAACATTGTCCGGTTTTGGAGAGGACATGACAACGTTGTCCACGCCGCTCTAGGAGATTCGGGATGCCCGTGCAACGAAAATCACGCGGGCCGTGAAAAAGGCGCGGACCCGTCGCGGGGCCGCGCCTTCGGTTTGCACGGGCGCGTCCGTCAGCCCGCGTAAAGATGCGTCGGCAACCCCCGGACGCCGCACTCCACCTCGAAAAAGCCGCCATCATAAGGCGTCGCATCCTCCAGCCCCACCGACGCGCTGCTGACGAACATGCGGTCGAGGTCAGGCCCGGCGAAGCAGATATTCGTCACCTGCCGCGCCGGCAGTTCGATCACGCGATCGAGCGCGCCGTCGGGGGTGAAGCGGCTCACTCGCCCGCCGCCCCAGTGCGCGACCCAGATATGCCCCTGCGCGTCCACCGTCATGCCGTCGGGATAGCCGTCTTCCTCGCCGAAGCGGATGAACGGCTGCCGATCCGTCGCGCCATCGTCGGTGCGGCGGAACCGGTACATCTGCCGCTTGGCCGTGTCGCTATGGTAGAGCCACTGGCCGCAGGGCGAGAAGGCCGGGCCGTTGGGCACGCGATAGTCGCTGTCGATCACGCGCCAGCTGCGATCGGGCGCGAGGCGGTAGAGCGCGCCGCGATCATGTTCCTCGCCCATGTCCATCGTGCCGCACCAGATATGCCCCTGCGCGTCCGCCTTGCCGTCGTTCATGCGGTTGCCCGGATAGTGCGGCTCCGGGTCGCCAAAGGGAAGGATCGTCAGCGGATCGAGGCGTATTTCGGCAAAGCCGCTCTGGAAGCCGCCGATGAAACCGCCCGCCTGCCGCTCCGCCACCCAGCCGAGCGGCTCGGGCATGGCCCAGCGTTCCACCGCGCCGGTCGCCAGGGACAGCCGGTTGAGCGCGGGCGCCAATATGTCGACGCAATAGACGGCATCGTCCCGCGCCGACCAGAGCGTCCCTTCGCCCAGCGTGTCGGCCACCGGTCGCTCGATCATCCGCCACGCCGGCATCAGCGCGCCACCGACAGGCGATAGATCATCTCATGATGATAGGGTTTGCCCGGATCGACGCGCGCGGACACGAAGCTGGGCTTGTTGGGCGCATCGGGGAATTTCTGCGGTTCCAGCGCGATGCCGTCGCCCATGCGATAGACATGCCCCTGCTTGCCGATCAGCGTGCCGTCGAGGAAATTGCCGGCGTAGAATTGCACGCCCGGCTCGGTCGTCAGCACTTCCAGCACCCGGCCCGACACGGGGTCTTCCAGCCGCGCGGCCAGTTCCGGCGTCTTCGTCACGCCCTTGTCCAGCGCCCAGTTATGGTCGTAACCTCGGCCCGCCACGATTTGCGGATCGCGCCCGTCGCGAATGCCGTCCGCCACCCGGCGGGGGGTGCGGAAATCGAAGACGCCGCCCGCGACCGGCTTCAGCTCGCCCGTGGGGATGAGGTTGGCGTCCACCGGCGTATAGGCCCGGGCCGGGATCGTCAGCCTGTGGCCGAGCGCGCCGTCGGGTGATCCTTCGCCTGCCAGATTGAAGATGGCGTGGTTGGTCATGTTGACGATGGTCGGCTTGTCGGTCCTGGCGTCGAACGCGATGCCGAGGTTCCCGGCCTCGTCCAGCGTGTAGGTGACGGTCACGTCCAGCTTGCCCGGATAGCCCGAATCGCCGTCCGGGCTGGTGAGGCCGAGCACCAGGCTCGCCTTCGGCCCGCTTTTCAGCGAGACGACCTTCCAGACCTGCTTGTCGAAGCCCTTGCCGCCGCCATGCAGCGTGTTGACCTTGTAGTTGAGCGGCAGCTGGTAGGCCCTGCCGTCCAGGCTGAACGTGCCGCCCGCGATGCGGTTGGCGTAGCGGCCCACGGTCACCCCGAAATAATTGGGGAAATCGACATAGCCCTTGAGGTCGTCATAGCCGAGCAGCACGTCGGCCTGCCTGCCGTCCCTGCCGGGCGCGACGAGCCGCTGAAGCGTTGCGCCATAGGTCAGGATGGTGGCGGAGACGCCCGCGCCGTTCCTGAGCGTGATGGCCTCGACCGCCGCCCCATTGGCCGTGCCGGCGGGCGCGCGGCTGGTTTCGGCGGCCAGCGCAGTGCCGCTTGTAAGGCCGAGCGCCAGCGCATATGACAACGTTGTTTTGAGACTGACGGCCTTCGCCATGGACTTCCTCCCGATGGGTCACGCCCATTGACGGGCGGTTACGGCGGATATACTCCGACATATTAAGCGGACGCAACCCCGGATCGGAGGCGCCCGCTGCTGGAACGGCACTGGAGAAGGATGAATGGCAGGACCGATTTCGTCAGGCGCGGGGGCATCCGCGTCCTATAATGCAGGCACGCGCTACGGCCCCGCCCTCGCGCTGCTCGCCAGCCTCTTCTTCATGTGGGGGTTCATCACCGTCATCAACAACACGCTGTTGCCCCATCTGCGCAGCGTGTTTGACCTCAGCTACACCCAGACGACGCTGATCGAATCGGTGTGGTTCATCGCCTATTTCTTCGCCTCCATTCCCTCGGCCAAGCTGATCGAGCGGGTCGGATACCAGAAGTCGATGGTGATCGGCCTGCTGATCATGGCGGCGGGTGCCCTCGGCATGACGGTCGCGGCGTCCATCCCCTCCTACGGCGTCACGCTGGTCATGCTGTTCGTGATCGCCAGCGGCATCACTTTGCTCCAGGTCGCGGCCAACCCCTATGTCGCGGTCGTCGGCAAGCCCGAAACCGCCTCCTCGCGCCTTAACCTCGTTCAGGCGATGAACTCGGCCGGCACGATGCTTGCACCCATGTTCGGCGCGTACCTGATCCTCGGCCGGTCGAAGGGCGGCACGGCGCAGGGCGAGGTGGTGCTGACGCAGGCGGAGCGGCTGGCCGACGCGCAGTCCGTGGTGCTGCCCTATGTGATCGTCGCGGTCGTGCTGGCGGTGCTGGCGGTCGTGATCGCCCGCTTCCCCCTGCCAGCCATGGGCGCGGCGACGCAGCGGCACAACAAGGAAGAGCGCAAGAAATATTCGCTCTGGAACCACCGCAATCTGGTGTTCGGCATCCCGGCGATCTTCATCTACCTGATCGCGGAAATCGGCGTCGCCAACCTGTTCGTGAACTTCGTCAGCCAGCCCACCATCGCCAACCTGACCCATGAACAGGCTGGCAATTACCTGACCTTCCTGTGGGGCGGGATGATGGTCGGCCGCTTTGCGGGGTCTGCGATCATGCAGAAGTTCGATGCGGGCCATGTCCTCGCCGCCTTCTCGATCGGTGCGTTCGTCGTCATGCTGGTGACGGTGTTCACCACCGGGCCGCTCGCCATGTGGTCGCTGATCCTGGTCGGCCTGTTCCACTCGATCATGTTCCCGACCATCTTCACCCTCGGCATCAAGGGGCTTGGCCCGCTGACCGAGGAAGGATCGGGCCTGCTCATCATGGCGATCGCCGGCGGCGCGCTGGTGGTGGTGCAGGGATGGCTGGCGGATCATTACGGGCTCCAGACCAGCTTCCTGCTGACCGCTGCCTGCGAACTCTACATCCTCTTCTACGCGCTGTGGGGATCGAAGGTGACGAATGCCCTGCCCGATCAGCAGGTCGGCGCGTAAGAGCCAGAGGGTCGCACCTTAGGGCACAGGAAAAGGCCGGTAGCGGATGGTCCGCTCCGGCCTTTTTTTTTATCGCGCCATCGCGCTCGCCGTATCTTCCAGCGCCAGATCGACCAGCACCCCCATCGCCTCCGCCGCCGCCTGCGCGTCCCCGGCTGCGATTGCCTCGTAAACGCGCACATGATCGGGGATCGGATTGCGCGGCAGGGCGCGGGCGCGCTGCTTATACTGGGTGGTCCAGTTGACCGCCGCGCCGATGCTGGCGGTCAGAACCAGCAGCGCGTCGTTGCGCGTGGCGTTGAGGATCGCATTGTGGAAATCGCGATCCGCCGCCCGCCCCGCATCGGTCGCCAGCGTATGGCGGCGCATCGCGGCCAGCGCGTCCTTCATGATGCGCAAATCCTCCTTGTCGCGCCGCTGCGCCGCCAGCCGCGCCGCCGCCGGCTCGACGATGGCGCGCAGTTCGAACAGGTCGCGCACGAACTGCACGTCCGGTTCGCCGGCGAAAGCCCATGCCAGCACTTCGGGGTCGAGCAGGTTCCAGCGATTGCGCGGCAGCACCCGCGTCCCCGCCTTGGGCCGGCTTTCGACCAGCCCCTTGGCGGTCAGCACCTGGATCGCCTCGCGATAGGCGCTGCGCGACACCTCCAGTTCCTCGGCGAAGGCGACCTCCCCGGACAGGGTGTCGCCCGGCTGATATTGGCCGGACAAGATCGCCATGCCCAGCTTGTGCGCGATCGCCCCGTGCAGCCGGCGGCCCGGCCCGCGCACCGCCTTCGCGTCCTTGCCCTGCTCCGCCTCGCTCCCCGGCAAGTGCGGGTCTTCCTGTGCCATTTCCGCTCCTCTCGCCCTGCCCCTCAATGTCTTGTGCCCTCGCTACAATAGAAGCATTGCCATTACCACCATCCTGTAATATGTCGGAGTAATTACGGATTCATCACCGTCGCCACGCGGCGGCCCAGCACGGACATGCCGCCACCCAGGCGCGCGGGAGGGAGAGTTTCATGACATTGCGCCTGTTGCAGCACCGGTCGGACAGCGGCGAGCGATCGGTGATCGCCGCCTCGGGCGACTCCGCGCACGTCGTGCCGGGCTTCGCCACGGTCCGGGCGCTGGCGCTCCACGCGATCGCGCGGAAGATCAGCCTCGCCGACGCGGTCGCGGCCGCAGGCCGGGGGGACGCGGTGGACATCGCCGCCGAATATGAAGCGAACCGACTGCTTGCCCCCATCGACCATGACGATGGCGCGCATGTGCTGCTGACCGGCACCGGGCTCACCCATCTCGGCTCCGCCGAAGGCCGGGACAAGATGCATCGCGAAGCCGCCGCCGCCGAAAAGCAGACCGATTCGATGCGCATGTTCCTGGAAGGGCTGGAGGGCGGCAAGCCCGCCGCAGGCCAGGTCGGCCAGCAACCCGAATGGTTCTACAAGGGCGACGGGTCGCAGCTGGTCGGACCGACCGACCCGCTGACCATGCCGGCCTTCGCGCAGGATGGCGGCGAGGAGCCGGAGCTAGCCGGCATCTACCTGATCGGGGAGGACGGCGCCCCCTATCGCCTCGGCCTCGCGCTCGCCAACGAATTTTCCGACCATGTGACCGAGCGGCACAATTATCTCTGGCTTGCCCACTCCAAGCTGCGTCAGGCCGCGCTCGGCCCGGAACTGCTGGTCGGCGCGCCGCCCGAACATATCGAAGGAACGAGCCGCATCGTCCGCGACGGCGAGACGATCTGGGAAAAGCCCTTCCTGTCGGGCGAAGGCAATATGTCGCACAGCTTCGCGAACCTGGAACATCATCATTTCAAATATGATCTGTTCCGCCGCCCGGGCGACGTGCATGTCCACTTCTTCGGCACCGCCACCCTCTCCTTCTCCGACGGCGTGGCCTGCCAAGAAGGCGATGTATTCGAAATCCTCGCCGCGCCCTTCACCCTGCCGGTGCGCAATCCGCTGAAACGCGCGGAAGCTGTCCAGGTCGCTGTCCAGACGCTCTGACGCAGATGGACCCGATCCGCATCGCGATCGTCGGCATCGGCAAGATTGCGCGCGACCAGCATGTTCCGGCGATCCGGGGCAACCGCGCGTTCAGTCTTGCCGCCACCGTCAGCCCGCATGATGCGGGGCTGGACGGCGTGCCGCATCATGCCAGCCTCGACGACCTGCTGGACCGCGGCCCGGCGGTGGACGCCATCGCGCTCTGCACCCCGCCGCAGGTCCGCTACGATCTTGCGGCGCAGGCGCTGACCAAGGGCGTCCACCTCTTCCTCGAAAAGCCGCCCGGCGCGACGCTGGCGGAGGTGGTGGCGTTGCAAGGCCGCGCCGACAAGGCGGGCGCGACCCTGTTCGCCGCCTGGCACAGCCGCTTCGCCGCCGGGGTCGCGCCGGCGCGCGCCTGGCTCGCCGAGCGGAAGATCGAGCGGGTGTCGATCGTCTGGCGGGAGGATGTGCGGGTCTGGCATCCGGGGCAGGCGTGGATCTGGCAGCCCGGCGGCCTTGGCGTGTTCGATCCGGGCATCAACGCCCTGTCGATCGCGACCCATATCCTGCCGCGCCGCTTCTTCCTGACCGACGCGACGCTGGCGATCCCGGAAAACCGCGCCGCGCCGATCGCCGCCGACCTGCATTTCCGCGACAGCGCCGGAGCGCCCATCCATATGGACCTCGACTGGCGGCAGACCGGCCCGCAAAGCTGGGACATACTGGTCGAAACCGACGCCGGGACGCTCAAGCTGACGCAGGGCGGCGCGGTGCTGACGCTGCCCGGCGGCACCGACCATGGCGAGGATGTCGAATATGCCGGCCTGTACGCCCGCTTCGCCACGCTGATCCGCAGCGGCCGGTCGGACGTCGACACCCGCCCGCTGACCCATGTCGCCGACGCCTTCCTGCGCGGGCGGCGAGAGGCCACCGACCCATTTCACGACTGAGTTCAACAGGAGAGGACGGACATGAGAACCACCCTGCGCCGCGCCGCCGCCGCGCTGCTGCTGTGCGCCAGCGCATTGAGCGGCCCGGCCGCGATCGCCGACACCGCCGGCAAGCCGACCACCGCCACCATCCGCGCCGACACGCCCGGTCCGGTCTACAACAAGGCGATCTTCACCCAGTTCGCCGAACATCTGGGCACCGGCATCTATGGTGGCCTGTGGGTCGGCAACGACAAGTCGATCCCCAGCACCAACGGGTTCCGCAACGACGTGATCGCCGCGCTGCGCAACCTGTCCGTCCCCGTCATCCGCTGGCCGGGCGGCTGCTTCGCCGACGAATATCACTGGCGCGAGGGGATCGGGCCGAAGGCCAAGCGCCCGGTGAAGGTCAACACCCATTGGGGCGGCGTGACCGAACCCAATTCGGTGGGCACCGACGAATTTTTTGAACTGGTCCGGCAGGTCGGGGCGGAAGCCTATGTGGCGGGCAATGTCGGCAACGGCACGCCGCAGGAAATGGCCGAATGGGTCGAATATATGACCGCGCCCGCCGGCAGCCTGGCCGACGAGCGCGCGAAGAACGGGCACAAGGCGCCCTATGCCGTGCCCTATTTCGGCATCGGCAATGAACTGTGGGGCTGCGGCGGCAACATGCGCGCCGAATATGCCGCCGACGTGACGCGCCGCTACGCAACCTTCGTGAAGGCGCCCGCCGGCACGAAGATCATGAAGATCGCAGCCGGCGCCAATTCCGACGACTATAACTGGACCGAAACGATGATGCGGGTCGCCGGCGACAAGCTCGATGCGCTCTCGCTCCATTATTACACCCTGCCGCAGGGTGGCTGGCCCCCCAAGGCCGATCCGGTCAATTTCGACGAGACGCTCTGGGCCGACACCCTGTCCAAGGCCGTTCATATGGACGAGCTGATCGCCAAGCATACCGCGATCATGGACAAATATGACCCCAAGAAGCGCGTCTTCCTGGCGGTCGATGAATGGGGCACCTGGTATGCGCAGGACCCCGGCACCCATCCGGGCTTCCTGCGTCAGCAGAACACGCTGCGCGATGCGCTGGTGGCGTCGATCCACCTCGACATCTTCGCCAAATATGCCGACCGCGTCCGCATGACCGCCATCGCGCAGATGGTGAACGTGCTCCAAGCGATGATCCTGACCGACGGCAAGAAGATGGTGCTGACCCCCACCTATCATGTGTTCGAGATGTACAAGCCCTGGCAGGACGCGACCGTTCTGCCGATCACGCTCGACACCCCCTGGTACAACAAGGACCAGTTCACCATGCCGGCGGTCAGCGGATCGGCGGTGCGGGGCAAGGACGGGAAGGTCCATGTCGGCCTGTCCAACCTCGACCCGAACCAGTCCAACAGGGTGACGGTCAAGCTCGACGGCCTGACCGCCGCGAGCGTTACCGGCCGCATCCTGACCGCACCGGCGATGAACGCGCACAACACATTTGATGCGCCGGACACGATCAAGCCCGCCGCCTTCACCGGCGCGCAGGTCAGTGGCGGCACGCTGACGGTCACACTGCCGGCCAAGTCGGTGGTGGTGCTGGACCTGCAATAACCCCTTGGAGCGGGCGGAGGGTGGAATGGCCGCCCGCTCCATCCTTTTTGCGACGATGGAGAGGCCGGCATGACGCGGCACATGATGACCAGAACAGCGGCGATCGCTCTGCTGGCGACCGCCGGCGCAGCCTGCGCGCATGCGGCGGCCGACGCGCCGCGCGATACGCTCAACAGCCGCCTTGCCGGCGACCTGACGCCCACGCACGATCCGGTCATCATCCGGGAAGGCGACACCTATCATGTGTTCAGCACCGGCCATGGCCAGCGGCTAATCGAGACGCGGACCTCGGCCGACCTTGTGCACTGGAAGGGCGGCGATCCGGTCTTCACCGCCCTGCCCGAGTGGGCGAGCCGGGCGATCCCCGGCAGCAATGGCCTGTGGGCGCCCGACATCAGCTTCGTCGATGGCCGCTATCGCCTCTATTATTCCGTCTCGACCTTCGGCTCCAACCGCTCGGCGATCGGGCTTGCCACCGCCAGCACGCTCGACCGTGCCTCGCCCGACTATGGCTGGCGCGACGAGGGAATGGTGGTCATGTCCACCAGGGACGACGACTATAACGCCATCGACCCCAATTTCTTCATCGACCGGGATGGCCGCCACTGGCTGACGCTGGGCAGCTTCTGGACCGGGATCAAATTGTTCGAGCTGGACCGCAGGACCGGCAAGCCCATCGACCCGAAGCATCCCGTCAGCATCGCCCGCCGCCCTGCCCCGGCCGGCGGCCCGGCACCGGTCGAAGCGCCCTTCCTCATCGATCATGGCGGCTATTACTGGCTGATCGCCAGCTACGACTATTGCTGCAAGGGCGTGAACAGCAGCTACTACACCGTCATCGGCCGGTCGAAGGCGATCACCGGCCCGTATCTCGGCAAGGACGGAAGCGCGATGATGGAGGGCGGCGGCACCATCTTCCTGCGCGCCGATTTGCAGGAACAGCAGCGCTGGCGCGGTCCCGGCCATGCCGGCTTGCTGCACGACACGGACGGCAAGGACTATGTGGTCTATCACGCCTATGACAAACAGGCGAACGGCGCGCCCACGCTGCGCATCGCGCCGGTGCGCTGGGGAGCTGACGGCTGGCCCGTCGCCCAATATTGAGCTTATAATAGTCTGACTTAATCGGAGAGACACGCATGGCCTTCGCCCTTTCCCGCCGCGGCTTCATCGGCAGCGCCGCCGCCCTGTCGGCCGCGCCCCTGGCCGGCCGTGCCGCGTCCAGCCAGCCGGCAGCGCCGGTCCCGTCCAACCCGCTGGTCAAAAACCGCGCCGACGCGCAGGTCTTCCGCCACACGGACGGCCATTATTATCTGACCGGCTCGGTCCCCGAATATGACCGGCTGGTGCTGCGCCGGTCGAAGACGCTGGCGGGCCTCGCCACCGCGCCGGAGGCCGTCCTGTGGCGGCATGAAAAGAGCGGGCCGCGCTCCGGCTTCATCTGGGCGCCCGAACTGCACCAGATCGACGGCGTGTGGTACATGTACTTCGCCGCAGGCCCGAGCGGCGGGGGCGACGACGTGTTCCGCATCCGAACCTATGCCGTGATATGCGACGGCCCGGACCCGATGACCGGCAAGTGGAAGGTGCTGGGCGAGTTTCAGGCGCCGTGGGACAGTTTCAACCTCGATTCCACCAGCTTCGTGCACAAGGGCGTGCGCTATTTCGCCTGGGCGCAGAAGGAACCGGGCATCGACACCAATTCCAACCTCTATATCGCGAAGATGGAGTCGCCGCTCAGGCTGGCGAGCAAGGCGACGCGCCTTTCGGTGCCGACGCTGGACTGGGAAGTGCGCGGCTACAAGGTGAACGAGGCTCCCGCCCTGCTCCACCGTAACGGCCGCCTGTTCATGACCTATTCGGCAAGCGCCACGGACGCGCGCTATTGCCTGGGGCTGCTGACAGCCGACGAGAATGCGGACCTGCTCGACCCGAACAGCTGGACCAAGTCGCAGCAGCCGGTGTTCGTCACCAACGCCGCCACCAGCGTCTACGGCCCCGGCCACAACAGCTTCACCGTGGACGAAAAGGGCCGCGATATCCTCGTCTATCATGGCCGCGACTATGCCGCGATAGAGGGCGACCCGCTGTTCAACCCCGATCGACACACCCGCGTCCAGCGGCTTTATTATACCGCCGATGGCACCCCCGATTTCGGCGTGCCGGTCGGCAACGGCCCGATGCCCGAACGCTTCATCTCCGTCGCCGACACAGGCAAGCTGATGGCGCATGACGGCAGCCGCCTGATCGCGGGCAACCCGGCGCTGGCCCAGACGCAGTTCCGCCAGACCCCCGGCCGCGCGGGCGCGCGCAGCCTGATGCTCTCGCCGATCCTGATGCCCGGTCATTTCCTCGTCGCGGGCAAGGACGGATCGCTGTCGCTTCAGCCCGACAGCAAGAGCGCGGATTTTGCGCTGCGCAGCCAGTTCGTCCGGCTGGAGGAAAAGGGGGACGGGACAATCCGCTTCGCCGCCATCGCCGCGCCGGGCAAGGCGATCGGCATCGACGGGGAGCGGCTGGCGCTGGTCCGCAGTCGCGACGCTACGGCACGGTGGCGCGCCGACTAAATAGTATTTGTCGGTCTAATTCCGATAGGCGGCAGCATCGAAGAGTGCGGCCGCCTTTTTGCTTGACCGGTTAAATCGTCAGCGGCAACGCCAGATGACAGCCCGATGCGGCAAATTTGTCACGGCCGCGTCCTAATCGGGGCCGCGTCGTGAAACTTCCGCTTGCACTCCATTTGTCGGAGCAATAATTAGTCAGAGTAATTCACGCATGGCGTATGCGCCAGCCCCAGGGAGGATGTTTCAAATGGCTATCAGGCCGCTCGCACTCGGTTCCGCGTCGCTCGTCGCGCTCATGCTGGCCGCCACCGCCGCCCAGGCGCAGGACGCCGCTGCCTCCGCCCCGCAGCAGGCTGCGGAAGGGGACGCCGCCGACATCGTCGTCACCGGCGTCCGCGCCTCCATCGTCGGCGCCATCAATGTGCGCAAGAACAGCGTCCAGATCGTCGATTCGATCGTGTCGGAAGATGTCGGCAAGCTGCCCGACAACAATGTCATCGAGGCGCTCCAGCGCGTCACCGGCATCCAGGTCACGAACCGCACGGGTGGCGAGGCGGCGGGCATCTCGATCCGCGGCCTGCCCGACGCGCTCACCACGCTCAATGGCCGCAACATCTTCACCGCCGCCGGACAGGCGTTCGCGCTTCAGGACATCAGCGCCAACCTCGTCAACCGGGTCGATGTGTTCAAGACGCGCGCCGCCGACCAGATCGAAACCGGCCTCGCCGGCCAGGTCGACGTGCAGACCCGCCGCCCCTTCGATTTCGACGGCTTCGCCATCTCCGGCCTCGCCCGCGGCATCTACAATGAGCAGGCCGACACCTACAACCCCAACGTGGCCCTGCTGGTCAGCGACCGCTGGGAAACCGGCATCGGCGACATTGGCCTGCTGGTCAATGGCAGCTACACCCGCACCAAATTTCGCGACCAGACCGTGACGGCGGGCGCGCTGGTGCCGTTCGCCACGATGACGCCGGCGGCCGGCACCGGCCTCAGCCCGTTCCAGCGGATCTTCCCGGCGGGCAAGGACCCTGTCACCGGCCGCTTCATCGTCGCGCCCGGCCTTGGCGCGTGGGAACCGGGCCTCGACCGCGGCCTCGCCACCGCAGCCGGATCGACCATGCCGGTGAACGGCGTCGCCACCCCTTATTATCTCTCGCGCGACGCGGTGTTCAGCTCCGACCTCTACGGCAAGCGCGAGCGTCCATCCTTCAACGTCGCGCTGCAATGGGCGCCCAACAGCAGCAGCGTCTATACCGCCGAAGTCTTCTACGCCGGATTCCGGGGCGAGACGTTCAACAGCCTCCAGTTCAGCTTCGTCGATTATTGGGCCAATCCGGTCGCGCCGACGCTCTACGACGGCACCAACATCGTGAAGTCGCGCGTCGCCAACGATGTCTATGGCTTCAACAGCGGCGACTTCACCAAATCCTCGACCGACAGCTTCGTCTATGCGCTCAACGGCAAATGGGACCTGGGCGATCGTGGCAGAATCGTCGGCGATCTCGCCTATCAGACCAGCAAGGTGAAGACCGCCTTCCTCGCCATGCGGACCGACCGCGTCGCCAGCCGGATCACGACGGATTTCAATGCGGGCGGCGGCATCCCCTCCTACCATTTCAATGACGACAGCCTGCTGGCGAACCCGGCCGTCTGGAACGTGGCGCAACTGTACGACAACGCCAATCTCGACAAGGGTAGCGCCATCACCGGCACGCTCGACGGCTATTACAGCTGGGACGAAGGCTTCATCCGCCAGATCAAGGCCGGCATCCGCATCGACCAGCGCAAGGCGTCCACCTTCGTGCGCACGCAGGACGCGGGCGCGCCACTTGTCCGCACGACGCTTGCCGGGCTTGGCGACGGCGCGTCCTTCACCAATTCGGACTTCTACCAGGGCCGGGCGGACGTGCCGAGCAGCTGGACGCTGGCCAATGGCTACTGGCTCTACGACAATGCCGACCGGGTCCGCACCCTTTACGGCGTCAAGACCTCGGACCAGCTGAGCCTCGCTCGCGTGTTCGACATCGACGAAAGCACCATCGCGGCCTACATCATGGCCGACGGCGAAATCTCGATCTTCGGCCGCCCGCTCCAGGTGCAGGCCGGTGTGCGCTACGTGACGGTGGACACTGACTACAACTTCTTCGACCGGTACAATAACGGCGCGCAGACCCGCGTGTCGCGGGGGTCGGACAAGTTCCTGCCCAGCTTCACCGCGCGCTATTCGATCTTCGACAATCTGCGCCTGCGCTTCAACTATGGCGAAACCCTGCGCCGCCCGAACTTCGCCGACATCAATCCCAACTACAACCTGACCGGCGATCTTACCAATGTGGGCTACGGCAGCGGCTCGGCCGGCACGGCGACGCTCAACCCGACACACAGCAAGAATTTCGACCTGGCGCTGGAATGGTATTTCGAACGCAACAGCGCGATCACGCTGACCGGCTTCCGCCGCGAGATCAGCGGGCTGGTAGTGCCGCTGACCATTCAGGAATTCATCCCCAACAACGGCATCGTCGCGGGCGCAACCAACAATTTCGCCATCACCCGGCCGGTCAACGCGTCCGACGGCGTGCTCAAGGGGCTGGAACTGGGCCTGACCTATTTCCCCAGCTACCTGCCCGGCCCGCTCAACGGCCTCGGCTTCGTGGGCAGCGTGACGGTGCTCGATTCCAAGCAGAATATCCCGCTGTCCAACTCGGCCGGCCAGATTACGGGTCAGGCGACCTCGTCCTTCTTCGGCGTGTCGGACCTCAGCTACAATGCGACGCTCGCCTACGACAATGGGCCGATCGGCGCGCGCCTCTCCTATATCTGGCGCAAGGAGTTTCTGGCGAACAACGAAGCGCGCCTCTTCGCCAACCCGATCGGCGTGTGGCGCAACCCGGAAAAGAGCCTCGACCTCCAGCTCACCTGGAACGTCAACGACCGGCTCGGCGTCACCTTCGACGCTGTGAACCTGACCCGCTCGAAGCAGCAGACCTACTACAAGTTCGAGGATGTGGGCGGGCCGGACCAGTTCAACCTGGGCACCACGCTGATCGCGCGCACCTTCGCGCTGGGCGTGCGCTACACGTTCAAGTGACGGGCGGTTGAGGGATAGGCCGGCCGCCGTTGCCTCGGCGGCCGGCAAGCGGGTGCCCGCTGGGGCGCGGCGTCTCCTCGCCGCGCCTCATGACGATGGCGGCCGGTGCGCGATGCCTCTCCACATCGCGCGTCGGCCGCCATATGTCCTCGCCGGCTAGTCAGCCCGCACCGCGTTCCAGTTGAACAGGAAGCGCCGGTGCTCGGCCCATGTCTGCCCCTCGATCCCGTCGCCGCGCAGGCAGGCGCTGCTGTGATAGGGACCGACCCCGTCAGTGGTGCGGAAGCTGACGCAGGTGCGGCCCCGCGCCGTCTTCCACCGCCCCGCCTCGATCTCGCTGTCGTAGAAGGAGCCGGTGACGCTGCCGTCCGCCGCCAGACGCAGCAGCATCGTCTTGGTGTAGGGCTTGGCGGGGTCGGTGGACAGGTCGACCGTCCACTTGCCCTCCATCGATCCCGGCGCTTGCGCGGCGACAGGGGTGGCGGCGATCATAACGGGTAACAGCAGGATCGAAAGGCGCATGGCGTCGGCTCCCTGTCCGCCGCGCCGGATGAGCGCGGGCCTCCCCTGCTAGCATCGTCGCGCCGGCCCGTCACCCGACACGCCGCTGGCCCGCGTCGCCATTTTCCCCTTGAACCGGCGGCGATCCCATGCACAAAGCTTGCCAACCGCCGGATGCGACCCGATTTCTACCGGGACTTGGCCAAGCGGCTGCAAGGATGAACGCATGGACGACCTAATGACCACCGACCGGACCGCCGCCACCCGGCCGCAGATCCCGCAGGAAGTGGGCGATGGCCTGTCGGTCATCTCGATCGCCAAAAGCTACGACAAGCGCGTCGTCCTGTCCGACGTATCGCTGACCGTAGGCAAGGGCGAGGTGGTTGGCCTGCTCGGACCCAACGGCGCAGGCAAGACGACCTGCTTCTATTCGGTGATGGGCCTCGTCCGCCCCGACCATGGCCGCATCGTGCTCGACGGGCAGGACATCACCAACCTGCCCATGTATCGCCGCGCGATCCTGGGTCTTGGCTATCTGCCGCAGGAAACCTCCATCTTCCGGGGCATGACGGTGGCGCAGAATATCGGCGCGGTGCTCGAACTGGCCGAGCCGGACAGGACGGCGCGTGAGGCGCGGCTGGAGCAGCTCCTGTCCGAATTCGGCCTCACCCGCCTGCGCGATTCGGCCGCGATGGCGCTGTCGGGTGGTGAACGCCGCCGCTGCGAGATCGCGCGCGCACTGGCCGCCAATCCCTCCATCGTCCTGCTGGACGAGCCGTTCGCCGGCATCGACCCTCTCTCCATCGCCGACATTCGCGATCTGGTGAAGCAATTGAAGACCCGCGGCATCGGCGTCCTCATCACCGACCATAATGTGCGCGAGACGCTGGAGATCGTGGACCGCGCCTGCATCATCTATGGCGGACAGGTGCTGTTCGCCGGCAGCCCCACCGAACTGGTCGCCAACGCCGACGTCCGCCGCCTCTATCTGGGCGAGAATTTCCAGCTGTAAGATGATGGCCGCCTGCCCTCCTGTCCCCGGTTGGAGCGCGCGCTGATGGCGCTCGGCCCGCGCCTCGACATAAGGCAGAGCCAGTCGCTGGTGATGACGCCGCAGTTGCAGCAGGCGATCAAGCTGCTGGCGCTGTCGAACCTGGAGATCGAGGCGTTCGTCGCTGGCGAACTGGAAAAGAACCCGCTGCTGGAGGCGGGGGGCGGCGACGAGGCCCTGCCCGCCGCCGATGGCATCGACCGCAGCGTGGAAGCCCCGACGCTTGGCCCCGAAACGGGATCGAGCGACGATCTGATCGCGCAGGGCCTTGGCGGCGCCGACAGCCCGCTCGACGTCGATCACAGCGCCGAAACCTTCATCGACGACGGCCCGGCCGACCGCATGGCCGGGTCGGGCGGCGGCATGGACGCGATCAGCGGTGGCTATGCCGAGGATGCGCCCGATTTCGACAGCTTCGCCGCGCCCGACATCAGCCTGCACGAACATCTGATGGAGCAGGCCCGCGCCGCGCTTTCGGGCATGGACCTCGTCGTCGCCACCCACCTGATCGGCCAGATCGACCCGTGCGGCTATCTGGAGGCGAAGCCGCTGGAGGCCGCCCATGCGCTGGGCGTCCCTTTGTTCGACGTGGAGCGGGTGCTGGGCGTCATCCAGACCTTCGATCCCACCGGCGTGGGCGCGCGAAGCCTGTCGGAATGCCTCGCCCTGCAAGCGAAGGAGGCGGACCGGCACGATCCCGCGATGGCGCGGCTGCTCCAGAATCTCGACCTGCTGGCGAAGGGCGCGCTGCCGCAGCTGCGCCGCATCTGCGGCGTGGACGAGGAGGATCTGGCCGACATGATCGCCGAACTGCGCGCCTATGATCCCAAGCCCGGCCTGCGCTTCGCCGCCTCCACCGCAGCGCCCGTCACCCCCGACCTGTTCGTGCGCCAGACACGCGAAGGCTGGGGCATAGAGATCAACAGCGCCACCCTGCCCCGCGTGCTCATCAACCGCAGCTATTATGTCGAGCTGGCGGCGGGGAAGCGGGATCGAACGGCCAAGGCGTGGCTCGCCGACTGCCTCGCCAGCGCCAACTGGCTGGTCAAGGCGCTCGACCAGCGGCAAAAGACCATCATCAAGGTCGCAAGCGAGATCGTGACCCAGCAGGAAGCCTTCTTCCGCGAAGGCGTCGCGCATCTGAAGCCGCTCACCCTGCGCGCCGTCGCCGATGCGATCGGGATGCACGAAAGCACGGTCAGCCGCGTCACCTCCCACAAATATCTCTCCTGCCCGCGCGGCCTCTACGAACTCAAATATTTCTTTTCGAGCGGCGTCGCGGCGTCCGACGGCGATGGCGCGGTGTCGGCCGAGGCGGTCAAGAGCCACATCAAGGCGCTGATCGCGGCCGAAGAACCGCACGCCATTCTCTCCGACGACACGCTGGTCGACCTGCTGCGCGCCAAGGGCATGGACATCGCCCGCCGTACCGTCGCCAAATATCGCGAGGCGATGGGCATCGGCTCCTCGGTGCAGCGGCGGCGGCAGAAGGCGCTCAAGGGCAAGGCGGCCTGAACGCCTGTCCTATCCGCGTGCAGTTCCGCTATGTTCTGCCAAGGAGTTTCCGACGGCGGTCATATCTTCTGCAAACGGATGTTGCGCATGCGTCTGCGATAACCTTGGTCCTCCCCTTGCAGGGGAGGTGGATGGCCGCAGGCCAGACGGAGGGGTGTTATGCTGTCGATAGCGCGACACCCCTCCACCGGCTCCGCCGGTCCTCCTCCCCTTCCAGGGGAGGATGTTGGATAGCCGGTTTGCAAATTGCATCATCGTCTTTCCGATAGGATCAGCGCCACGCAACATGATTTCAGGATGTGCGGGACATATGCGAAGTTAAGCGGCTTGATTCCTATTTCCCGCCCCGGCAACAGCGGCGCATCATCCCGCATCCAAGGAGCCGCCGTCCATGTCGATCGCCTATCTGAACGGCACGTTCCTCCCGCTCGAGGACGCGCGCATCTCCCCGCTCGACCGCGGCTTCCTGTTCGCCGACGGCATCTATGAGGTCGCTGCCGTGATCGACGGCAAGCTGGTCGACAGCGCCAGCCACCTCGCCCGGCTGGAGCGGTCCACCGCCGCGATCGGCATCGCCCTGCCGCTGCCGCTGGCGGAGATCGAGGCGGTGCAGAAGGAACTCGTCGCCCGCAACCGGCTGACCGAGGGGCTGGTCTATCTTCAGGTGACCCGCGGCGCGGACGTCAGCCGCGACTTCCTTGCCCCGGCCGACCTCACCCCAACGCTGTTCCTGTTCGTGCAGGACAAGCCGTTCCTCGACGTGCCCGCCGTCCGCACCGGCATCGCCGTCGCGACGATGCCCGACCTGCGCTGGAAGCGGCGCGACATCAAGAGCGTCGGCCTGCTGGCGCAGGCGATGGCGAAACAGGCGGCGCGCCGGGCGGGCGCGCAGGAAGCCTGGATGGTGGAGGACGGCTTCGTCACCGAAGGCGCGTCGTCCACCGCCTTCATCGTCACGGACGAGGGCATCGTCACCCGCCCCTACAGCCACGCGGTGCTGGCCGGCTGCACCGCCACCGCCCTTTCCGCGCTGGCGGAAGAAAGCGGCCTTCCCATCGTCCGCCGCCCCTTCACGCTCGCGCAGGCGCTCGCCGCCCGGGAAGCCTTCATCACCAGCGCCTCCACCCTCTGCCAGTCGGTGGTGCGGATCGACGGACAACCGATCGGCGACGGCACGCCCGGGCCGGTCGCCATGCGCCTGCGCGCGCTCTACATCGACTTCGCGCGCCGGACGGGCGTTTAGGATCAGGTCCATTTCGGATAGATCGGAAGCTTTTGGTAAAATCGGTCCGTGCCGGTCGGATAAAGCGGCCGAAGCGGAGCAGGATCGGATCAACCGCTTGGAATTGCGACCGAGGTTGCCTCGATCCATCCGCCTTCTCTCCGCTTCGGTGCAAGATCGGGCTGAACCAATCCATTCTTGCGTTAGTCTCAAGAACGAAGCTAGAACAGGATACGGTCCAGCATGGAAGACTTTTCATACCCCGCGCCTCTGCAAGGCCTGATCGATCCGATCGCCATTGGCGACGACCGCGCCGGACTGCTGGTGGTGGGAGACGGCCTGGGAAGCGACGACCTGGCGCCGGTGGCGGAGGCCGCCGATCTGCGCCTGCTCGGCACGGTGGGGTTGGCCGAAGCGTCCGCCCGGCTCGATCGACAGACGCACTGCGACACGCTGCTGCTCTTCTGCCCCCGCCCCGTGGCGGAACTGGAAAGGCTTCTGGTGCAGGTCGAAACCCAGGCGATCCAGACCGGCATGGCGGTGGTTCTGGTCGCGGGATGGGAAACGGTCGACCTCGCCTTCGCGTGCGTCCGCAGCCCCCACACCCAGCTTCTGTGCGAACCGGACCTTTCCGAACTGGCCGCCGCGCTGGTCGCGGCCGGTGAGCATCGTCCGGTCGCCGGCCATGTGCATGAGGTGGATCGAGAAAGCGCCCGGCTCCAGCAGTTGAGCGAGGAAGTCGGCCGCCTCGCCCGCACGCTCGACGCACTGACCCAGCGGGCCCGCACGAGCGCCGTGCCCAGCTTCGACCTTGGCCCGCGCATCTCCGACCGGCCGAGCGACTATATCGGAATGCCGGCGCTCGCGCCCATCGGCACGACGGCGCCGAAGGTCGACCCCGAGCCGGCGACGCTCAATGCCGGTCAGGTCCGCGACCTGCTGCGCGCCCGCCGGATTCGCGCCGACTACCTGCCCGGCGACCTCTTCGCCGATCCGGCCTGGGACATGCTGCTCGACCTGCTCGCCGCCCGGCTGGAGCAGGAGCGCGTGTCGGTGTCCAGCCTCTGCATCGCCGCCGCCGTGCCGCCGACCACCGCGCTGCGCTGGATTCGCACGCTCACCGACAAGGGGCTTGTCCTGCGACAGGCCGACCCGCATGACGGCCGCCGCGTTTTCATCACCCTGGCGCAGGAAACGGCCGACGCGCTGCTGCGCTGGTTCGGGGCCAGCCGGCGGCTCATCAACCTCTGAGCCGGCTTGACCGCGCCCTCTTTTGCCCCCAATAGGCCGCTTCATCCCGAAGGGGGCGATTAGCTCAGTTGGTAGAGCGTCTCGTTTACACCGAGAATGTCGGCGGTTCGAGCCCGTCATCGCCCACCAGTTTCGCCGGAAAGAAAGCGTCCGGGGGACGGTTTCCGGCGAAACTCCCGCAGCGTAAGCGGAGGGGTGACACTGACAGAGGCCGTCCGGGGGACGGCCGGGCCGAAAAACTCCGAGCAGCTATGCTGCGAGGGTGGGCCGAGACGAACTGATCCCCGGCCGCCGCCCTGGCTCGACACCATCCCCTGACATCGCTTCATCAAGGCGCTATGCCGCACTCCTCTCGCTCCATCGGGACGCACGCCATGCCGCATTTCCTCGCCATCTACACCATGACATCGCAAGCCCTCGCCCGCTTTCGCGCGCTGCCCCCGACCGAGCAGCAGGCGATAGACACCGCCGGCCTGTCGCAATGGAAAGCGTGGGAACAACGCCATTCCGATCGCCTTGGCGACGGCGCCATGGTGGGACGGACGATCCGCGTCAGCCGCGACGGCACCGCAGACGCCAGCAACGCCATCTGCGGCTATGTCATCGTCGAAGCCGACAGCATCGCCGACGCGGCGCGCCTGTTCGAAGGGCATCCGCACTTCGCAACATTCCCCGGTGACGCCGTGGACATCATGCCGTTCGTCACGGCACCGCGCAGCCCCGGCAAAGCCACCGATCTGCATCCGTAACGTTCATCTTCTGGCAAGCCGCGTTGCGGCATTCGTCAGCCATGTCTTTGACGCACATCCTTGGCGGCACGGTCGCCCCGGCCTTGCTGATGCTGTCGCCCTTCGCGGTGATGGCGACGCGCGACTGCGATGGGTGGAAGCCAGCGGCCAAGGCGACGAAGAGCAAGGACGCGCCCTGCGCCCGCCCGCGCCTGCCGCTGATGTGAGGCCGGATATTGCAGCGCATGGACGCCGCTGCTAACCGCTTCATCATGATCCAGCCGCCCGAAATCCTCCGAGTCTCCAAGCCCCGCGTGTCCTGTGACGGATCGGGGGACATTCCCGCCGCGCTCGGCCACCCCCGCGTCTTTCTGGAGATTGACGAGCATGGCTATGTCGATTGCGGCTATTGCGACCGCCGCTTCGTGCTGATCGGCGGCGCGGCCGACACGCCCGATGTCGGTACGAAGCCGGACATCCCGTCGAGCGCCAGCCTCTAAATTTCGATTGGGCTTGCGGCCTGCCGTCCCTATATCGGCGGCATGACCGATCTCGCTTCGCCCTTCACCCCAGCTTCCTTTGGCGCCCGCGGCCTGCTCTATCGCCCCGGCCTGCTCGATCCCGATGGCGCGCGTCGCGTGACCGCGCAGGCGCTTGGGAGCTGCGACGATGGCGAACTCTATCTGCAATATCGGGCGAGCGAGAGCTTCGGTTTCGATGACGGCCGGCTGAAGACCGCCGACTATTCGACCGATGCCGGCTTTGGCTTGCGCGGCGTGTCGGGCGAGATGACCGGTTTCGCCCACGCCAACGACATCAGCGAGGCGGCGATCGCCAAGGCGGCGCAGACGCTGACCCTGCTCGATCCGGCGAAGGGCCAGCCCGCCCCGCCCCCGCAGCGCACCAACCGCCACCTCTACACCGACGCCAATCCGCTGGAAATCGTGCCCTTCGCCGAGAAGGTGGCCCTGTGCGGCGAGATCGACGCCGCCGCCCGCGCCCGCGATCCGCGCGTGGCGCAGGTATCGGTCAGCCTGGCGGGCAGCTGGTCGGTGGTCGAGATCGTGCGCGCCGATGGTTTCACCGCCACCGACATCCGACCGCTGGTCCGCCTCAACGTCTCCATCATCCTGGAGGAGAATGGCCGGCGCGAGACCGGCGTGTTCGGGATCGGCGGCCGCTACCTCTACGATCAGGTGATGGACCCCGCCGTCTGGAACCGCGCCATCGACGAGGCGCTGGCGCAGGCGCGGGTCAATATGCGGTCGGTCGCCGCGCCCGCGGGCGAAATGACCGTGCTGCTGGGGTCCGGCTGGCCCGGCGTGCTGGTGCACGAAGCCATCGGCCACGGCCTGGAGGGTGACTTCAACCGCAAGGGCACCAGCGCCTTTTCCGGCCGAGTCGGCCAGCGCGTCGCCGCGCCGGGCGTCACGGTGGTGGACGATGGCAGTATCCTGGACCGGCGCGGCTCGCTCTCGATCGACGACGAGGGCACGCCCACGCAGGAGAATATCCTGATCGAGGACGGCATCCTCAAGGGCTATATGCAGGATCGCCTCAACGCCCGGCTGATGGGGGTGGCCCCCACCGGAAACGGCCGCCGCGAAAGCTACGCCCACGCGCCGATGCCGCGCATGACCAACACCTTCATCAAGGGCGGACAGGACGACCCCGAGGAACTGCTGAGCCGCGTGAAATCGGGCATCTTCGCCAAGAGCTTCGGCGGCGGTCAGGTCGACATCGTGTCGGGCAAGTTCGTCTTTTCCTGCACCGAAGCCTATAAGGTGGAAAACGGCAAGCTGGGCGATCCGATCAAGGGCGCGACGCTGATCGGTGACGGTCCGACCGCGCTGACCAAGGTCATCGGCGTCGGCAGCGACTGGGCGCTGGACGAAGGCATCGGCATGTGCGGCAAGGGCGGCCAGAGCGTGCCCGCCGGCGTCGGCCAGCCGACGCTGCTGATGGAGGGGCTGACGGTCGGCGGCACGGCGACCTGAACCGGTCGTTCGTCCAATCGCGGGAACCCGCACGCCGCTGGCACAGTTGATCGGAGATGAACATGCTGACCGACAGCCACGACGCCACCACCGCCGACTGGGCGGCGGCGTTGCTCGACTTCTGGTTCAACGATGTCGGGGAGGCAGGCTGGTACAGCCATGACCCCGACCTGGATCGGCAATGCGCCGCCCGGTTTGAACCCCTCTGGCGCGACAAGCGCATCCTTCCGGCCGACGCCTTCCTGGCCCGTGCGGATGACGCGCTGGCGGCCGTCCTTCTGTTCGACCAGCTCCCCCGCAACATGTTCCGGGACACCGCCGATGCCTTCGCGTCGGACGCCCTGGCGCGCGAGGTGGCGCGCGGCGCGATCGCTCTTGGGTATGACATCCAGATTGGGGGCGCAGGACGGCTGTTCTTCTACATGCCCTTCCAGCATAGCGAGGCGATGGAGGATCAGACCCTGTCGCTGAGCCTGTTCGAGGCCGCCGGCGATGCCCGGTCGCTGGAGTTCGCCCGCAAGCACCATGCGATCATCGCCCGCGTCGGTCGTTTCCCGCACCGGAACGCCGCGCTGGGCCGCGAAACACGGCCCGACGAAGCAAAGGCAGTCGCGGAAGGCTCCGGCTGGTAAACCTGCTTAAATTTTGGGCAGCCGTCGCCGCCTGCTCAAATTTGCGGCGCTGCATTTGCCCCATCTGCTCCCTTCGTCCGCATTAACCGGCCTTTTACGATCTGGCACGGCTTTTGCGTGATGCGCCCTGCACACCAATACAGGGGGCGACATGAAACTTGTCATGGCTATCATCAAGCCGTTCAAGCTTGACGATGTCCGCGAGGCACTCTCCTCGCTCGGCATCGCCGGCATGACGGTCAGCGAAGTGAAGGGCTTTGGTCGCCAGAAGGGCCAGACCGAAATCTATCGCGGCGCCGAATATTCCACGAACATGGTCCCGAAGATCAAGGTCGAGGTGGTCTGCGACGACGACCTCGCGCCGCGCGTCGTGGAAGCGATCCAGGCGGCGGCCAATTCGGGCGCCATCGGCGATGGCAAGATCTTCGTCCTCGATGTCGGCCAGGCCGTGCGCATCCGCACCGGCGAAACCGGCGAAACCGCGCTGTAAGAAGGGGGGAATGATGAGCTTTTCCAAGAAACTCTGCGGAGTTGCGGGGGCGGTCGGCCTGACCCTGCTCGCCGCTTCGCCGGCGCTTGCCGCCGCCGGGCCGGTCAAGGCCCCGGATGCCGCCGCGATGGCCGGCATGGTCAACAAGGGCGACGTCGCCTGGATGCTGATCTCCGCCGCGCTGGTGCTGATGATGTCCGTCCCCGGCCTCGCCCTCTTCTACGGCGGCCTGGTGCGCACCAAGAATATGCTGAGCATCCTGATGCAGGTGTTCATGATCGTGTCCGTCGCCGGCCTCGTCTGGGCCTGCTGGGGCTATTCGATGGCGTTCACCTCGACCAATTCGCCCGTTCCGTGGCTGGTCGGCGGCCTCGACAAGGCGTTCCTGATGAACGTGTCCTCGTCCACCTACGGCGCGACCTTCAGCAACAACGTCTATCTGCCCGAACTGGTGTTCGTGGTGTTCCAGATGACCTTCGCCATGATCACCCCGGCGCTGATCGTCGGCGCCTTCGCCGAGCGCGTGAAGTTCTCGTCGCTGATCGTGTTCGTCGTGCTGTGGCTGACCGTCGTCTATTTCCCGATGGCGCACATGGTCTGGTACTGGGCCGGTCCCGACTTCCTGCCCGACGCGCCGACCGACGCCGGTCTGCTTTGGGGCTGGGGCGCGCTCGACTTCGCCGGCGGCACCGTCGTCCACATCAACGCCGGTATCGCGGGCCTTGTGGGCGCGATCATGATCGGCAAGCGTATCGGCTTCCCCAAGGAGCCCATGCCGCCGCACTCGCTGACCATGACGATGATCGGCGCGAGCCTGCTGTGGGTCGGCTGGTTCGGCTTCAACGCCGGCTCCAACCTGGAAGCCAATGCCGTCACCGGCGTCGCCTTCATCAACACCATGCTCGCCACCTGCGCGGCGGCGGTCAGCTGGGCGCTGGTCGAGCAGTTCCACCATGGCAAGCCTTCGCTGCTGGGCGCGGTCACCGGTGCCGTCGCGGGTCTGGTCGCCATCACCCCGGCTGCGGGCCTGGGCGCACCGATGACCTCGATCGTCCTTGGCCTCGTCGTTTCGCCGATCTGCTACTTCTTCGTGGCGTTCGTGAAGGGCAAGGTCGGCTATGACGACAGCCTGGACGTCTTCGGCGTCCATTGCGTCGGCGGCATCGTCGGCGCGATCGCGACCGGCATCGTCGCGGCGCCTTCGCTGGGCGGTCAGGGCGTGTTCGACTACACCGTGTTCCCGGCCGGCTTCAACGCCGACAGCTACTCGATCGCGACGCAGGTGGTCACGCAGATCAAGGCGGTGGTCTTCACCCTCGTCTATTCGGGCGTGCTGAGCGCGATCCTCTACTTCGTCATCGACAAGACGATGGGTCTGCGCCCGAGCGCCGACGCCGAGCAGGAAGGTCTCGACCTCTCCAGCCACGGCGAGCGCGCCTACAACTACTGATTTCGACGGGGCGGCACCCGCCGCTCCGTCCTCACGATGTTCCTCCTGCGAACATGCCTCGGGCCGGTACGAAAGTATCGGCCCATTTTTTTCGCGCAGCCGATACGAAAGTATCGGCCCTATTTTTTGGCGATCAGCGGGTGCGGGTCCAGAGCCGTGCAGAGCGTGAGGTGGCGGCGGGCCAGCGTCGCGCACGGCCGATGACCTGGAGGCCCGCTTTCGCGACCCAGCCGAGCTTCTCGCGCCTGGGCGTTACGACGCGGTCGTCCCATGCCGCCTCGCCCCGGCGGGCGACTTCGCGGGCGATGTCGCCATAGATGCCGGCGGCGGCCAGCACCGCCCAGGCGGCGCGCGGCGGGAGTGCGCCGGTGCCGTGGCGGGCGCTGTCTTCATAGGCGGCGGCTGTAGTCGCCAACCGGTAACCGAGGGCGGCGAGGCGCGGCCGGGCGGCGGAGGTCATGAGCGTGGGGGGCGTCAGGTCCATCTCGGCCAGCCAGTCCGCGGGCAGGTAGCAACGCCCCGCCGCCGCATCCTCCCCGATGTCGCGCGCGATGTTGGCAAGCTGGAAGGCAAGGCCCAAGTCGCAGGCGCGGTCGAGCGTCGCCTCGTCGGCGGGATCGACGCCCATCAGCACCGCCATCATGCAGCCGACCGCGCCGGCGACATGATAGCAATAGCGCAGCAGGTCATCTTCGGTCTGCGGCCGCCAGTCGGCCGCGTCGAGGGCGAAGCCGTCGATCAGGTCATGGGCATAGCGCGCGGGGATGGCGCATTCGCGCATGACGAGGCCGAAGCCGTCGAAGGCGGGATCGCCTGTGGGTGCGCCGCGCAACGCCGCGTCGGTGCGGGCGCGCATGTCGGCGATGCGGGCCGGGGCGTCATCGACGGCGGACAATGCGCCGCCATGGTCCTGCCCATCGGCAATGTCGTCGCACTTGCGGCACCAGGCGTAGAGCAGCCAGGCTCGTTCCCGTGTTTGCCGGTCGAACAGCTTCGACGCCATGGCGAAGCTCTTCGAACCGCGCGCGATGCTCTCGCGGGCGTGGGTCACGAGGGTGGCGCGGTCTAAGGGTGAGTCGGGGAGAGCGCCTGCGGCACGAACGCACCCCAACCCTTCGGCGGCGGCACGTGACGCCGCCGAACCTGAAAGGGAGGGGCTGTGCGTCACAACCGATCCGCCTTCATCGCGAAGATGGTCTCGTGCGGCTGATAGGCGGCCATGGCATCGACCAGCGCCTCGATCCCGTCGGCGTGGATCAGGATGCCGGCATGTTGCGGGCGGATGAAGCCGGCGTCCACCATCTGGCGATTGAAGCCGATCAATTGGTCGTAGAAGCCTGCCACGTTGAGCAGGCCAACGGGCTTGCTGTGGTATCCTAGCTGCGCCCAGCTGATCGCCTCCCAGAGTTCATCCATCGTGCCGACCCCGCCCGGCAGGGTGACGAAGCCGTCCGACAGGTCGGTGAACAGCTGCTTGCGCTGGTGCATGGTCTGGACGACGTGCAGCTGCGTGCAGCCGCGATGCGCGACTTCCGCGCCGACCAGCGCCTCGGGGATCACGCCGATCACCTCGCCGCCCGCCTCCAGCGCGGCGTCGGCCACCGCGCCCATCAGACCCAAGCGCCCGCCGCCGTACACGACGCCGATCCCCCGCTGCGCCAGCGTCCGGCCCACATGCCGGGCTGCATCGATGTATGTAAGGTCGGCCGGCGTCGCCGACCCGCAATAGACCGCCAGTCTCTTCATCTTACATCCTGCCCAGATCGTCCAGCATCAGCGCCGCGGTCGCCTTGGCGCTGCCCACCACGCCGGGGATGCCCGCGCCGGGATGGGTGCCGGCCCCTACTAGATAGAGGTTGGGAATGACATCGTCGCGATTGTGCGCGCGGAAGAAGGCGCTCTGCGTCAGCAGCGGCTCCAGGCTGAAGGCGCTGCCCAGATGGGCGTTCAAGTCGCGGCCGAAATCGGTCGGCGCATAATGGAACTGCGTCACGATGCGCGATCGGATGTCGGGGATCAGCCGATGCTGGATCTCGTCCAGAATTCGCTCGGCATAGGCCGGGGCGAAGCGGTCCCAGTCGATCGGCAGCTTGCCCATATGCGGCACCGGCGCCAGCGCATAGAAGGTCGAATGGCCTTCGGGGGCCATCGACGGATCGGTGACGGTCGGGTGGTGCAGATAGAGCGAAAAGTCCTGCGGCAGCACGCCATAATCGTAGATGTCGGTCAGCAGTCCTTCGTAGCGCGGGCCGAACAGGATCATATGGTGCGGGATGCCAGGCCAGCTGCCCTTGATGCCGAAATGCAGGACGAAGAGGCTAGGCGACCAGCGCTTGGCGGCGAGTTTCTCGCCCTGCTTCTGCCCGCGTGGATGATGGGCCAGCAGATCGCGATAGCTGTGCATCAGGTCGGCGTTGGTCGCGACCGCGTCCGCCTCCCCGCGCCAGCCCGAGGCGGTATGCACTGCCGTCGCCCGGTCGCCATAGGTTTCGATGCGCGTCACCGGATCGCCGAGGCGCAGCGTGCCGCCCAGCCGCTCGAAATGAGTCGCCATGCCCTGCACCAGCCGGTTGGTGCCCCCCTTCGCGAACCAGACGCCGCCATCCTTTTCCAGCTTGTGGATCAGGGCATAGATGGAACTGGTCTTCATCGGATTGCCGCCGACCAGCAGCGTGTGGAAGGACAGCGCCTCGCGCAGCTTCTCGCTCTTCACGAAGGACGACACCATCGAATAGACCGAGCGCCACGCCTGATACTTGGCGAGCGCGGGCGCAGCCTTGATCATCGAGGCGAAGTCGAGGAAGGCGACGGAGCCGAGCTTGCGATAGCCCTCCTCATAGACGCCCGCCGAATAGTCGAGGAACTGTTCGTATCCCGCCACATCGGCGGGATCGAGCTTGGCGATCTCGGCGCGCAGATGGGCTTCGTTGTTCGAGTAATCGAAATTGGTGCCGTCGCGCCAGTTGAGCCGGTAGAAGGGCGTGACCGGCATCAACGTCACGTCCTGCGCCATGTCATGGCCCGACAGGCGCCATAGTTCGGCGAGGCAATCGGGATCGGTGACGACGGTCGGCCCGGCGTCGAAGGTGAAGCCGTCTTTCTCCCACATATAAGCACGACCGCCAGGGCGGTCCCGGGCTTCGACCAGCGTGGTGTCGATACCGGCGGATTGCAGGCGGATGGCGAGCGCCAAGCCGCCAAAGCCGGCGCCGATGACGATAGCGGTGCGGTTCATCAGGCGGGTGGGTTCAGCAAGGTGCGCATAGCGCTCCTTATGGGCACGGGGGGGCGTCCGCACAAGATGCGCATACGATCATAGGCGGTCGATCGCCCGGCGTAGAAGCGCTGGATGAGCGCGGGGTCCAGACGGTAGAAACGCTCGAAGATGCGCCAGCGTTCGTCCGGCCGGGCCGCGCCGAACAGCATCCTGCCCAGCATCCGGTAATAGCCGCCGCGCCGCCAGTGCGCCCTGGCGTAGGCGCGGGTGGCGGCGGGCAGGTTTTCGAGCGGCTGGTCGGCGAGCCAGCGGGCGAAGCGCACCGCGTCGGGCAGGGAATAGCCGGTCATCGGCTGGAACAGGCCGGCGCGCACCCCGGCGCGGGCGACCGGATCGTCCGCAGGCCAGTAACGATCGAAATCGCCGCCATAGACCACCGGCAACACACCCCGCTCGCGGTGGACCACCTCCGCCCGCCAGCCCTTTTCCGCTGCGTAGCCGGCGATGCGGGCGTCGATCGCGGGTTCGTCCAGCACCGGGCTGTCGCTGTAATAGGTATCCTCGACAAAGACGGTGCGCTCGTCCCAGGGGAGCAGATAGACGAAGCGATAGCCGTCGATCTGCGGCATGGTCGCGTCCATGATGACCGGCCGGTCGATGCCGTGGGGTGCGTCGCAACGCAGGGCATGGCCGACGAACTTCTGCCAGCCGCAGCGCAGCGCCGATAGATCGCCCGGCCCGCGCGCGTCGATGACCGCGCCGGCTTGAATGTCCGTGCCATCCACCATCGTCACCCGCTCAGGCCCCAGCCCCGCCACCGCCATGCCCGTGCGCAGGCGTTCACCCAGTCGATCGGCAAGTGCGACAGCGAAGTGGACAGTTTCCACGCTGTTATACGGCGTGGCTAGACGGCGCGCATGGCCGGGAAAGCGGACCTCGTGCCCCTGCGGCCAGCGATGCGCGACCAGCGGATCGACAAGCCAGCGGTCGGCCAGGTCCACATCGCCATCGAAGAAGGACCAGATATGATTGCCGCCCGGCGCGTCGCCACCCTCGATCAGCAGCAGCCGCACCTCCGGCCGCAGCGCGGCGAAGGCCAAGGCGATGAGGCCGCCCGCGAGGCCGCCGCCGATGATCGCCAGGTCGCAGTCGGTTTCCATGCGGCGGTCGTAGGGCAAGCGGGGACTGCGGGGAACCTCCCTTGTGGGCGCAATGCTTGGCAACAGCGGAAGGATAGTATAGGGGGCTACCCTATGCATATCGTGGCGGACAGGGACAAGTTGCTGGCGCGGGTGCGCCGGATCGCCGGACAGATCGGCGCGGTCGAGCGGCAGCTGGCGGGCGACGCGGGCTGTTCGGAGACGTTGCAGCTCGTCGCTTCCGTGCGCGGCGCGGTCGGCAGCCTGATGGAGGAGCTGATCGAGCAGCATATGCGCGAACATGTCGCCCGCCCCGGCCTGACGGACGAGACGCGCGCCGCCGCCGCCGAAGAGATGCTGGCGCTGATCCGCCGCTACGGGAAGTGACGATGCATGACGATCATCATGGCCACAATCATCATGGGCACGATAACCGGGGGCACGATAACCGGGGGCACGATCATGCCGCCTGCGCCCCTGCCGCCCCCTCCACCAACGCGGAGGACAGCCATTATTTCGACCATATCTACCTGAGCGCAGGCCATGACGCCAACGCGCGGCGCACCATGTGGGTGGTGTGGCTGACCGCCGCGACGATGGTGGTGGAGATCGTCTTCGGGTGGCTGACGGGGTCGATGGCACTGCTGGCCGACGGTTTTCACATGGCGACCCACGCCGGCGCGCTGGCCGTGGCGGCCGCCGCCTATGGCTATGCGCGGCGCCATGCCCGCAACCCGCGCTATACGTTCGGCACCGGCAAGGTCGGCGACCTGTCCGGTTTCGCCTCGGCATTGCTGCTGGGCGTCACCGCGCTGTTCATCGCAGTCGAATCGGCGATTCGCTTCTTCGAACCGATCAAGGTGGCCTTCGGCGAGGCGACGCTGGTGGCGGTGATCGGCCTAGTCATCAATATCGTCAGCGCGCTGCTGCTGGGTCACGACCACAGCCATGACCATGACGAGCACCATCATGGCCATGCCGACAATAATCTGCGCGCCGCCTATGTCCATGTGCTGACCGACGCGCTGACGTCCGTGCTGGCCATCGGCGCGCTGGTGGCTGGGCGCTATCTGGGCTGGTGGTGGCTCGATCCCGCCGTAGGCCTGCTGGGCGCGGTGGTGATCGCGCGCTGGGCGTGGGGGCTGATGCGGGATACCGCCGCGATCCTGCTCGACACCGCCGAGCCGGCGCTGATGGCCACCGTGCGGCGCGAGGTGGAGGCGGAAGGCGCGAAGATCCGCGATCTGCACGTCTGGCGGATCGGCCCGCACGCCCATGCCGCGATCGTCAGCCTCGCGCCCGGCGCGGACGGCGCGGCGGTGCGCAGCCGCGTGCGCGCGCTGCCCGGCATGGAGCATGTCACGGTGGAGTGCGGGTAAAGCCTGTTCAAGTTGACCGTTCCGGTCGGCGGCTCGGAAATGCGGCATCAGTCTAAAGCATCGAGCGTCAAATCCGAACCACTGCCGTTCGGTTCGAGTAGCTTTCGAGCGAAGTCGAGAAAGCGTATCGAGAACGCTTGGCCTAACCCTCTCGACGGACGGTTCTCGACGTGCTCGAACCTGCTCGAAGCGAACGGGTCAGAATAAAGGCGCGATGATCTAGACCAGCGGATCGGAGGGCCGCTCGTCCCAGCGGACGAGCCGCACGATACCGTCATCGTCCACCGCCAGTTCGCCATAGGCACCGGTCCGCAGCTTGAGCGCGCCGAGCGGCAGGCCCGCCGCGATCAGGGCGAAGCGGGCCGCGCCGTTGCTGGTGACGAGCAGATCCGCGCCCTCCCCCCCTTGCTCTGCAAAGAAGCCGCGCCAGGCAGCGACGCGCCGGTCGGCATCGACGATCCAGCCGTCCGGCGCGACGCCCTGCGTGTCCCAGCAGGCCAGCGCCTCTGCCCCCACCCGCGCCAGCACCTCCGCTTCCGGCCGCCCTTCGTCGGGGCCATGGTCGATCTCCGCCAGCCAGTCGCGCGCGCCGTCGATCGGATGGTGGCAGGCGTCGGCGATCGGCTGCGCGGTCTGGCGGGCGCGCAGCAACGGGCTGGTGAGCAGGCGGTCGATGGCAATCCCCTGATCCGCGAACCAGCGGCCGAGCCGTTCGGCCTGCGCATGGCCGCTGTCCACCAGCGGCAGGTCGGTGCGCGCGCCGATGCGGCATGCGTCCGCGCTGCTGGAGAACGTATTGCCATGCCGGATGACGAAGATGCGGCGCATCAGAGCGGCGGCACCGGGTCGCCATGCGCCGCGATCAGCGCCTCGACCCGGGCAATATCCGCCTCCGTGTCGATGCCGCTGCTGTCGAAGCGGGGCGGATCGACCGCTACGGTCATGACCTGAATGCCGAGTTCGAGCAGGCGCAACTGCTCCAGCCCCTCCAGCTGCTCGAGCGCGGTGGGCGGGCACGCCTCGAACCGTTGCAGCGCGTCGAGCGTATAGCCGTAGAGACCGACATGCCGCCAGACGGGCGAGCGGGCCTGGCTGCCGCGCAGCTTTTCCTCGTCGCGAATGGCGGGGATGATCGTCTTGGAAAACCAGAGCGCCCGGCCGTCGGGGGCGCGGGCACAGGTCGTGCCGCTGAAGGGCGAACGGGCCTTGTGGTCGCGCAGCGCATCGAGCGCGGACCAGCCGAGCGCGATCACCGGCGTGGCGACATCCGCCCCCGCCTGTAACGCGGCGATGACGGCGCCCAGTGCGCCTTCGGGCTGGAACGGGCTGTCGCCCTGAAGATTGACGACGAAGCGCGGCGGGTCCGGCTGCGCCAGCGCAGCCGCCAGGGCGCGGCCGGAGCCGGTGGCGATCGCGCTGTCGGTCATCACTGCGTCGCAGCCTGCGGCGCGGGCATGATCGGCGATCTCGTCATCGTCGGTGGCGACGGTCAGCGCCACGTCGGCGCGTGCACCGATCGCGGCGCGGGCCATGGCGATGGTGCGGTGGAGCAGCGTGCGCCCGGCGATCAGCCGCAGCGGCTTGCGCGGCAGGCGGGACGATCCCGCCCGCGCGGGAATGACGACAAGAAGGCTCAGGCGACCCCGGCGTGCAGCAGGTCGTGCATGTGGACCGCGCCGACCAGCTTGCCGCGGTCGCACACGAACAGCAGCATGATGTTCTTCTCATGCATCAGGCGGAGCGCTTCGGACGCCAGTTCGTCCGGCTCCACCGCGAGCGGCGTCAGCGTCATGAAGCGGCCAACCGCTTCGGTCAGGTTCTGCTTGCCGGTCACGGTGCGGCGCAGGTCGCCGTCGGTGAAGGCGCCGATCAGCCGGCCGTTGCGATCCACCACGGCCGTGCCGCCAAGGCGAGCACGGGTCATTTCGATCGTGGCGTCGAGCAGCGAGGCGTCTTCGCGCACGCTCGGCATATCCTCACCCGTCGCCATCAGTTCGCGCACCTTGACGAGCTGCGCGCCGAGGCGGCCATTGGGATGGAATTTGTGGAAGTCGTCGGCCGAAAAGCCGCGCATTTCCATCAGCGCGATCGCCAGCGCATCGCCAAAGGCCATCTGCACCGTCGTCGACGTGGTGGGCGCGAGCGAATTGGGGCAGGCTTCCTCCACTTCGGGCATCAGCAGGCACATGTCGGCGGCCAGGGCGACCGTGCTTTGCGCCCGCGCGGTCATTGCCGCCAGCGGAATGGCGAAGCGCTTGCAATATTGGATGATCGGCCCGAGTTCGGTGGACTCGCCCGAATGCGACAGCATCAGCACGACGTCGTCGGGCGTGATCATGCCCAGGTCGCCATGGCCCGCATCGGCGGGATGCAGGAAGATCGCAGGCGTGCCGGTCGACGTCAGCGTCGCCGTCATCTTGCGGGCGACGATGCCGCTCTTGCCGATGCCGGTGACGATCACGCGGCCGCGCACATTCATGATGACGCCGATGACCCGCAGGAAGGTGGCGGAAAAATCCCGCTCCGAAAATTTGGCTTCCAGCGCATTGAGGCCGAAGGCTGCTACGGAAAGGCTGCGGCAGGCGCTTTCAACGATGCGTCCGCCAGTGCCGATAGGGACGATCTTCGAAACTGATGTCGTCACGCGCTTGCCCTTTATTCCGTCCTGTCCGACCAGTCACCCGGCCGGCACGACGGCGACGATCCATCGTATTCGATGTGTCGTCTTTTCCTCGTTCCGCGACCCCCAGGGCCGACCGACCAAGCCGACCCGGGACGGAGGCTTACGCTGTTTCAGCCACTTATGGCAATCCATTTTGCGGACGCGAAATATTATTTCGCGTCGCACCGTGGCTTTTGCGTCATGGTTCGGGGCGAACGGACCGATTGGCGCGGTAAAGCGAGCATCGATTCCAATGCATGTTTGTGCGTTGCAGCAATCAACCGGCTGTGTGGTATTCGCGATACCAGGCAACGAATCGCGGAACGCCCGACTCGATTCCCGTCGTCGGCGCAAAGCCGATGTCCTGGGCGATGGCGCTGATGTCGGCGTAGGTCGCATGCACGTCGCCGGGCTGGATCGGCTGGAAGTCGATCTGCGCCTTGCGGCCGAGCGCGTCCTCCAGCACCGCGATGAGGTCCATCAATTCTTCGGGTCGGTTGTTGCCGATATTGTAGAGCCGGTGCGGCGCGCGGCTGCCGCCCGCCTTGGCTGCTCCATCGTCGGCCGGCGGATGGTCGAGGCAGCCGATCACGCCCGACACGATGTCGTCGATATAGGTGAAGTCGCGCTGCATCCGCCCGTGGTTGAACACCGGGATCGGCTCGCCCGCCAGAATCTTCGAGGTGAAGATCCACATCGCCATGTCGGGCCGCCCCCATGGTCCGTAGACGGTGAAGAAGCGCAGCCCAGTCATCGGAATGCGGAACAGATGGGCGTAGGTCTCGCTCATCAGCTCGTCCGCCCGCTTGGTCGCGGCATAGAGCGAGACCGGATGGTCGGCCCGATCCTCGACCCGGAAGGGCAGCGTGTCGTTGCCGCCATAGACGCTGGACGAGGAGGCGTAGACCATGTGCCGGACCCGCCGGTCGCGCGCCAACTCCAGCATGTTGACATGCCCCGCCAGGTTCGAGCGCACATAGGCGTGCGGGTTGACCAGCGAATAGCGCACGCCCGCCTGCGCCCCCAGATGCACGATGGACTCGACATGCTGGTCGGCAAGCGCCGCCTGCAACGCGCCCATGTCCGCAAAGTCCAGTTCGTAGAAGGTGAAGAGCCGGCCATGCGTCGCCCGCAGGGCCGCCACCCGGTCGCGCTTCAGCGACACGGGGTAATAATCGTTCATATTGTCGATGCCGACGACGGCGTGCCCCTGCGCCAGCAGCCGGTCGGCGACATGCATGCCGATGAAGCCCGCCGCTCCGGTGATGAGGATCGTCATGGCCGTTCGTCTCCTGCTGGCGCGTGCGGCTTGGACTGCCCGCGCTTCTTCCTCTGCCGATCGCGCGGCCATTGTAAAGCCCGCGCGCGCGATGCCTCCATAGAGAGCAGGACTTAGGCTTTCCCTAATCTTTCCGGGCTAACAGGCGGGGCATGGACATGGCCGCCCATCCTTCGACCCTGATCGCGGCGTCGCGCCCCCTGCCGGGCGCGCGCTGGGCCGATCTTGCGGCGGACGCGGCCGAAGCCAACGCCTTCTACGCGCCCGACATGCTGATCGCCGCGCTCGACCATCTGGCGGCGGACGGACAGGTGCGGGTGCTCGAAGCGATGGATGGCGACCGGCTGATCGGCCTGCTGCCGGTGGAGACGCGCGCGCGAAGCGGACGCTTGCCGGTGGCGTGCGTCGCCAACTGGATGCACGACCATTGCTTCTTCGGTGCGCCGATCCTGCGGCGCGGGCACGAGGCGGCGGCGTGGCGGGCGTTCCTGCGGCAACTGGACGACGCGCCCTGGGCGCGCGGATTCCTGCACCTTGAAGGGCTGGACGCGGCGGGCGCGAATGCCGCCGCGATCGAGGCCGTGTGCGTGGAGCAAAGGCGCGGCTGGCGCGAAATCCATCGCTACGATCGGGCGATGCTGCGATCAGACCTGTCCGCGGACTCCTATTGGGAAAGCCATGTGCGGGCGAAGAAGCGCAAGGAATTGCGCCGCTTGCAGAAACGGCTGGCGGAGCTTGGCACGGTCGAAACGCGCCTGCTGCGCGCGGGCGAGGCGCTGGCGCCATGGTGCGACGACTTCCTCGCGCTGGAGGCGGCGGGCTGGAAGGGCGCGGAAGGCACGGCGCTGGCGAACCGGCCGGACCATGCCGCCTTCCTGCGCGACGCCTGCGCCGCGGCCTTTGCCGCCGGGCGGCTGCACATGCTGCGCCTGGACCTCGACGGCCGGGCGATCGCCATGCTCATCAATTTCCGGCACGGCGAGGGCGCCTTCTCCTTCAAGATCGCTTTTGACGAGGCGCTGGGCCGTTTTTCCCCCGGCGTGCTGATCGAAATCGCCAATCTCCACGCGGTGCAGGATGATCCTGCGATCGCGTGGATGGACAGTTGCGCCGCCGCCGACCATCCGATGATCGACAGCCTGTGGGCCGAACGGCGCAGCATCGCGCAATATCGCATCGCCCTGCATGGCAGGGGGAGCGCCCGCCTGCGCCGCGCCGTCGCGATGGCCTCAGTCACCGGCGCCGAAAGGCTCGCCCGCATGTTGAAAGGACAGGCATGACCGCCCACAGCCCGATCGCTCCCGCCGTCACCTTCCCCGACGCCGCCCGCGCCACCTTCGCCGGCGCCTATCCCGATCGGCCGGTCAAACTGACACATGATCTCGCCGGCCACCCGCTGCTGACGCTCGACGCGCTGGCGGGCCTTGCGGAGCGTATGCCGGCGGCGAGCGTCGAATATAATCTGGGCAAGCTGCCGCTCGGCGTACGCGCCGAAGATACGCCGTCCAATGGCCTGACGCTGGGAGAGACGATCCGCACGATCGAAAGCAACGGCAGCTGGGCCGTGCTCAAGAATGTGGAGCGTGATGCGGCCTATGGCGCGTTGCTGGACGCGGCGCTCGCCGAACTGGAGCCGATCGTACGCCCGAGCACCGGGCCGATGCTACACCGGGAGGCGTTCATCTTCCTCTCCTCGCCCGGCAGCGTGACGCCGTTCCACATGGACCCGGAGCATAATATCCTGCTCCAGATCATGGGGCAGAAGGTGATGACCGTCTTCCCCGCCCGCGACGAGGAACTGGTGCCTGCGCAGAAGAGCGAAGATTTCCACGGCGGCGGGCATCGCAATCTCGTCTGGCAGGACGGGTTCAAGGCGCGCGGCACGGCGGTGACGCTGACGCCGGGCGACGCGATCCATGTGCCGGTGAAGGCGCCGCATTTCGTGGAAAATGGCCCCACCGTCTCGGTCAGCCTGTCCGTCACCTGGCGGTCGGAGCGCAGCGTCGCGGAGGGCGAACTGCACAGCTTCAACGCGCTGCTGCGGCGGCGCGGCCTGCCGGTCGGCGCGGTGAGCGCCACGCCCGAGCGGCAGGGGGCGCGCCGCCTGATCTACCGCCTCATGCGGAAGCTGGGCGTCTGAGCAGCCGGCGCAGCAGCGCCTCGGCATCCAGCCGGGGGCTGAACCGCTCCAGCACCCACCATTCGAGCGTCTCCTCACAGGTGGAGAGGCTCTGTTTGTAGCGATCCTTGCCCGCCAGCAGCGAGTAGCGGCCAAGGCCGGCATCGGCATAGCGGGCGACGGCAGCGGCGTGACAGAGGAGGCCGGGCTTGTCCCTGGCCGATCGCGGCTCGGCGAAGGCCGACTGATAGTTCATCGCCGCGCCGTCCCGCACGAAGTTGACGAGCAGCCCGACCGGCCCGCCCGCATCGGTAAAGCGCAGCAATTCAACCTCGCCCGGGGGCAGACCGCGCGCGACCAGCGTGCCGACGAAGCGGCGGAAGCCCGCGTCCTCCCACGCATTGTCGGCATGGCGGCCGCCGTTGAGCGCCGCCATATCCTCCAGCCACGGCGCGACGTCATCGAGCGTCGCCACGGCAATGTCGGGCAGCGCGCCGCCATGCTCCTTCATCGCGCGCCTGATCTGGCTGCGCGTATTGCTGCTCAGCAGCGACAGATAATCGCCGCCCGCTTCCCGCACCGAAACCAGATCAACCTGATAGACGGGGGAGACGTCCACCCGCGTCCGGCGGCGGGCGGGCAGCGCCAGCAGCGGCGCATCGGGCGCGATGCCGCTCAACCGAAGGGCGCGCCAGTCGCGCCGGAGCGCGAGCGCCGCAAGGGCCGCCTGCGCTGCCTCACCTTCGCGGCCGCGCTCGACGAGCAGGCCGTTATATTCGACATAGGGCCGGTCAGCCGACGGATCGCCCGACTGGTTGAGGCTGAGCGTCGCGACGCTGCCCAGCAGGCGCGGCTGCATCGCATGGCCCAGCAGCGCAAGGGCGACGTCCGCCCCCTCCCCGTCCGTCACAGCGAGCAGGTCGGGCCGCACGCCATAGCTGTCGAGCCACGCCCCCACCCAGGTCCAGCGCAGGAAGAAGGAGGCGTCCGACCGCGCCTCCAGCGCCTGCCAGCGAAGGGCCAGTGTCGCCCGGTCGGGTTGCGAAAAGGTTGCGGTGAGCGCCATGGCGCTCCTTTTGGCAGAGCGCGGGTCGCGGTCAAGCCGATCGGTCAGGCAAGGATGCGCAAGGCCGGATCGACGCTGCCATCGGCGCGCACGCCCGCGCGGGCGAGGTCGCCGGCGATCCGGCCGGTCAGGAAACGCTGCCACATCACGAAATCGGCGCGCAGCGACCAGAGCGGATAGCGGAATGTCGCCGGCCGGTTGCGCTCGATAAGGCCATGCCCCGCCCAGGCAAAGCCATAGCCCGCCAGCGGCAGCGCCGCGAGCGGCCACCAGCGCCCGGTCAGCGGCGCGGCGGCGACCAGTCCCACGACCAGGCTGGTGCCGGCATAATGAAGGAGCCGCGTGCCGGGGCGCGCATGTTCCTGAAGATAATAGGGCCAGAAGTCGCGAAATCGCGTGAGTCGGGTCATGGGCTCCCCTCCATGACCGCAAGCGTAACGAAGTCCGGCGGACCCGTTAAGTCTTATGCGACCGGCCGTTCGCCCGGTCCGGGGCGTAGAGGAAATAGTCGTAGGCCGCGCGCGATGCTTCGGCGATGATGCGGTCGCGGGACGTGTGGCCCTTCGCGTCCTTCATGACGAACACCACCACTGCGAAGCGGCGGCCGTCGGGCAGGCGCACGATGCCGACATCGTTGCCGACCCCGTTCAGCGATCCGGTCTTGTGCGCGACCGCCGTACCGGGCGGCAACATGCCGACGATCCGCGCCTTTCCCGTTTCGCACCCGGCCATGATCGTGAAGAGCCGCTCCGTGCTGGCGGGGGACAGCGCGCGCCCGGACTCGTAGGCGGCGAGCAGGTCGAGCATCGCCGTGGGCGTCGAGGTGTCCTCCACCTCCGTCGCGAAGGCGAGGTTGGGCAGGTCGCGCGCGTCGCGCACCGCGATCTGCGGGTCGGCCTTGCGCGCGGCTTCGGCATTCTGGCGGAAGGTGCCGGACAGCGGATGGATGCCCATGGCGCGGTAGAGAAGATGCGCGGTATCGCTGTCCACGCGCAGGCCCGTGACGCCGAGACTGGTGACGAAAGCCGTGATCGCCCCCGGTCCGCCCGCGCGCGCGACCAGCACGTCGGTGGCGTTGTTGTCGCTCTTCTGGAGCATCAGTTGCAACAGCCGGTCAACCGACAGGGTCGCGCCGGGCCGGGAGAACATCCAGGCGATGCCGCCCTCGCTCGCCAGCGCGGGATCGAGCGCCAGCTGATCGTCCAGCCTCAGCTCTCCCGCGTCGATCAGGGCGAAGATGCGACCTGCGACCGCCACCTTGTAGGCGCTCGCCATTGGGAAACGCGTGTCGCCGTTCAGCGCCTGCGTCTCGCCGGTCTGAAGGTCGCGCACGGCGATGCCGACCGTTCCGTCCGACAGGGTGGCAAAGCGCGTAAATTCGCCGAGCAGCTTGGCTTCGGCGCTTTGCTGGACCAGCGGCTTGGGCGGCGGGCCGAAGGCGTCGGCGCCGGGCAGCGGCGACAGGAACAGGCCGAAGGCGGCGAGAGCAGCGATCGTGCGGGAGAATGCCATGCCCCTTCTGTTACGGATCGGCGCCGCGGAGGCAAGCATTTTGCCGCCGTTGACAGGGCTGCGCCCGCCGCGCCATCAGGCGGCATGACCACGCCGATCACGCTGCATGAAAGCTGGGCGAAACCCCTCGCCGAGCAGTTCGCCGCGCCGCATATGCGGGCGCTCAAAGCCTTCCTCCAGGCGGAGAAGGCGGCGGGCAAGCGCATCTTCCCCAAGGGCAGAGATTATTTCCGCGCGCTCGACCTGACGCCGCTCGATACGGTCAAGGTCGTGATCCTTGGGCAAGATCCCTATCATGGCGATGGGCAGGCGCACGGGCTGTGCTTTTCGGTGCAGCCGGGCGTGCGCACCCCGCCATCGCTGGTCAACATCTACAAGGAGATGCAGGCCGACCTTGGCATCGCACCGGCGCGGCACGGCTTTCTGGAGCATTGGGCGCGGCAGGGCGTGCTGCTGCTCAACAGCGTGCTGACGGTCGAGATGGGGCGGGCCGCGTCGCACCAGGGCAAGGGCTGGGAGGCGTTCACCGGCGCGGTGATCCGGCTGGTGGCGCAAAGCGAGCGGCCGGTCGTCTTCATGCTGTGGGGCGCCTATGCGCAGCGCAAGGCGGCGTTTGTCGACCAGAGCCGGCATCTGGTCATCAAGTCCGCCCATCCCTCCCCGCTGTCGGCGCACAACGGCTTCCTGGGATCGCGCCCCTTCTCCCGCGCCAACGCCTTTCTGGAAGCGCACGGGCGGGAAGCGATCGACTGGGCGCTACCGCCGCTGTCGTCCCCCGGCACCTGAACGGACGATAACAGGGCGGTTCAGCTTTGGACCATGGCGAATCGCCTATCCCTCTCCTCACAGTCAATCGAATGTCAGGATGTGAGGAGAAAGCCGATGATGTTCCGTAAAGCCGTGATGGCCACCGCTCTTGCCGCCGCCACCCTGTCGGCCGTCGCGCCGGCCATCGCCGACGCCCGCCCGCACCGTGAGCGGCACTACCGGGGCGACGACTATCGCCGCAGCGATTATCGCGACGATCGCGGCTATCGCTGCCGCAAGTCGGGCGGCACGACCGGGCTGCTGCTGGGCGGCGTGGCCGGCGCGCTGCTGGGTCGGGCCGTCGATACCCGGGGCGACCGCGCGCCGGGCACGATCATCGGCGCGGGCGCGGGCGCGCTGGCGGGCCGGGCGATCGACCGCAACTCCAGCTGCTGATCGGGGGCAGAGGGGATCGCGCCATCGCGGTCCCCCTTCCTTCATTGCCCCGAAAAGGTCGAGGCCCGGTCCTGCTCGCGCAGGCCGGGCCTCTTTCCCTCTCCAAAGCGTAGACCCGGATCAGCCGTCGTAATCGCCGCCGATATTCTGGTTGCGCGGCGGCGCAGCAGCGGTCAGGCGCAGCGCCTCCGCCGACTGGGCGATCGAGCCGATTTCGTCGGGCGTATCGTCATCGTCGATCTGCACCTTTTGCAGCGACGCGACGACCGAATCATGCAGATCGGCGGGCAGGATGGTTTCCTCGGCGATTTCGCGCAGGGCCACGACCGGATTCTTGTCGCGATCGCGATCCAGTGTCAGCTCGGCACCGCCGGAAATTTCCCGCGCGCGCTGGGCGGCGAGAAGAACGAGGTCAAAACGGTTGGTAACCTTGTCGACGCAATCTTCGACGGTAACGCGGGCCAAACGGGCCTCCTGGAACAGCGAATGGAAATCGTGAATTGCGCGCCTAGCAGCCTGCCCTGCACGAGTCAATGAAAAGGCTATAAAGCCGTGGCACGAGGCGGCCGAACCGGGCAAGAGGATCAGCATGGCGACCATGACTTCGGCCCCACTCACCGACGCAGACGATGCGATCGAGGCCCATGTCGGCGGCAACCGGCTGCGGCTGATCCTCAAGGGACCGGCGTTGCGCGACGCCTTGATCGCGCTGATCGAGGACGCCCAAGTCAGCCTCAAACTCTATTATTATATCTTCGCACCGGACGGCAGTGGCACGATGGTCCGCGACGCGCTGGTCGCGGCGCGGGCGCGCGGGGTCACGGTCACGCTGATGGTCGACGGGTTCGGATCGGCCGACACGCCCGACAGCTTCTTCGCCCCGCTGGTGGAGGCCGGCGCGCAGTTCGGCCGGTTCGGCACACGCCGCTCCACCCGCTACCTGATCCGCAACCACCAGAAGATGGCTATCGCCGACGACGCGCGGCTGCTGATCGGCGGCTTCAATGTCGAGGACGGCTATTTCGGCATCCCGGCCGACGATTGCTGGCGCGACCTCGGGCTGTGGATCGAGGGTGAACAGGCCGCGGCGATGAGCGGCTGGCACGGGCAGCTCTGGCGCTGGGTATCGAGCCGCAGGCAGAGCTTCCGCAGCCTGCGGCAGATGGTGCGCAAATGGCATCCGCCCCGGCATGGCCGGCCAAGCGCGCCGTTCCACTGGCTGATCGGCGGCCCGACACGGCGGCTCAGCCCCTGGGCGAAGGTCGTGAAGCAGGACCTGGAACAGGCGCGGCGGGTGGACATGATCGCCGCCTATTTCTCGCCGGGGCGCGGCATGTTGAAGCGGATCGCGCGGGCGGCGCGGCGGGACGGCGCGCGCCTCATCCTGCCGGCGCGGTCCGACAATGGCGCCACGGTGGCGGCGGCGCGGCTGCTCTACGGGCCGCTGCTCAAGCGCGGCGTGGAGATTCACGAATATCAGCCGTGCAAGCTGCACATGAAGCTGATCGTGATCGACGACGCGGTGTTCGTCGGATCGGCCAATTTCGACATGCGTAGCCTGTTCCTCAACCTCGAGGTCATGCTGCGGGTGGAAGACGCGCAGTTCGCGGCGGCGGTGCGCGCCTTCGTCGACAGGGAGGCGACGGACAGCAAGGCCATCGACCTGGCCGCCTATCGCGCCGGGCGATCCATCCCGACGCTCGTCAAGCAGTGGATCAGCTATCTGCTGGTCGGGGTGCTGGACTATACCGTGACGCGGCGGCTCAATTTCCGCGACCCGAACGCCGACTGATTCCCGTTGTCGCGGAAACCGTCGGCGCTGCCACCGATCAGACCTTGAGACCCGCGCGCAGCATCAAGGCGCCGATGATGAGCAGATAGACGCCGAAGATTTTCTTGAGCGGGCCGGCGGGCAGGCTGTGCGCAGCGGCGACGCCCAGCGGCGCGGTCAGCATCGACATGCAGGAGATGGCGAGCGTGGCGGGCAGGTTGATATAGCCGAACGACCCCCAGGGCAGGCCGGTTTCCTTGAGGCCGATGATCGCAAAGCCGATGGTCGTGGGAATGGCGATGAGCGTGCCGATGCCCGACGCGGTGGCGATGGCGCGGTGGATGGTGCGGCCGCACAGCGTCATCACCATGATGGCGATGGTGCCGCCGCCGATGCCGAGCAGCGAGGAAAAGGTGCCAAGCCCGCCCGCGATGCCGACGCGCAGGATGCCCGACGGCATGTCCTCGCTCAGCACCTTGCCGCTGACCTTGGGCAGCAGGAAGTTGAGCGACATCAGCATCACGCCGCCGCCGAAGATCATCTTGAGCGTGGTGCCATCGACATGGCTGGCGAGCAGCACGCCCGCGCCGCAGCCCAGGATGATCCAGGGCGCCCACGCCTTGAGGACTTCGAATTCCACCGCCCCGCGCTTGGCATGGGCGAGCAGCGAGCGGATCGAGGTGACGATGATGGTCGCGGCCGACGTGCCGATCGCGACATGGGCGATCGCGTCCTTCGTGCCGCCCAGCAGCGGCAGCACGACCAGCAGCGCGGGCACCACGACGAAGCCGCCGCCGATGCCGAAGATGCCCGCTGCAAAGCCAGCGAGCAGGCCGGCCGCCAGCATCGCTGCGAGCGGGATGAGCCAGGTCAGAACATCGCCGTGCATTATCGCGCCCCTTCCTGCCCGATGCGGCCAGCGCGCATGTTGCTGCCATCGCCTCTCAGGATCAAGGCGGCGAAATTCGGGTTGTCGACCATGATGTTAGACCGTGCCTCTCTTCGGCGGAACCAAGCTGGATGGGGCATGTGACGCTGGCCCCCTCGCCCCGGTTAGACGAACAAGCCGCGCGAACCCGCACCCGATAAATCGTCGCCAGGACGGCACAGATCGACGGGAAGGGTTAACGCCCTCCCCCTGCCGCGCGAATCGCTCTAGGCAGCGGACATGATCCGTCTCACCTTGCTCCCCGCCGCCGCGACGCTGACCGCGCTCGCCGCCTGTTCCGCGCCGCCGCCTGCCGCCAGCACCGCCAACGACAGCGCCGCGTCCGCGACAGCGCCCGCTACCCTGCCGGTCGTCATCCGCACCGGAGCGGGCACTCACCGCTTCGACGTGGAAGTCGCCCGCACCCGCCAAGAACAGGACAGGGGGCTGATGTTCCGCAGGACGCTGGAGGCGGACGGCGGGATGCTCTTCCCGATGGACCCGCCGCGCACGGCGAGCTTCTGGATGAAGGACACGCTGATCCCGCTCGACATGCTGTTCGTCCATACCGATGGCTCCATCGCCTTCATCAAGGCGCAGGCGCAGCCCTATTCGCGCGAGCCGGTGTCGGCGGGCGTGCCGGTGGCGGCGGTGCTGGAACTGCGGGGCGGCCGCGCGGCGGAACTGGGCATCGCGGAGGGCGACGCGGTAAGCTGGGGCGGCTGCGCGGTGCCGGCGGACAAGCGGTCCACCGACCTTAATTTCTGCCCGCCGCCAGCGCGCTGACGCGCGCATCCCCTTGCCCGCGCGGATCGCAGCGGCTAAGCGCTTCCCCCATGGGACTCCTGGCTAGCATCTTCACCTGGTGGAACGGCGCCACCATCGGCACATCGCTCTTCACCGCCCGCAAGGGCAAGAAGGTGGGCGAGGACCATCAGGGCAATATCTATTATGAAGGCGGTGTCGGCATCGACGGCAATCCGCGCCGCTGGGTGATCTACAACGGCGCGAACGACGCCAGCCGGGTGCCCGCCGAATGGCACGGCTGGCTGCATCACTCGATCGAAGGCACGCCCGAAAGCTTCCTGCCGCCGCCGCGCATCTGGGAAAAGGATTTCACCCCCAACGCCACCGGCACACCCAACGCCTATCGCCCGTCGGGCGCGCTCGAAAAGGGCGGCCAGCGCCAGAAGGCGACCGGCGACTATGAGGCCTGGAGCCCCGACGCGGCATGATCCGGCGTCCGGCGGGGGCTTTCCCGCCGATCCTGTCCCGCACCATCCTTCTGTCGTGCGTGCTGTCGCTCGCCGGCTGTGGCAGCGACGACATGCCGAGCGCCAACCGCTCCGGCCCGGTGAAGGTCGAAGGCAGCCCGATCCGTTCCGCCGACAACGCCGTGCTGCCCGGCACGCCGATGGCGCAGCGAACCGCGGTGGTCGGCCTGCTCAACAAGCGCAACGGCCTGACCCGCGACCTGAGCATGAAGCCCGGCGAGGCGCTGCGCGTCGGCGACGCCATCGTCCGGGTGCAAGCCTGCGAAACCACCGCGCCATGGGAGAATATCCAGGAAACCGGCGCCTTCGTGCAACTGGACGTGCGGTCGAGCGGGGACGGCAAATGGCGGCGCGCCTTTTCCGGCTGGCTGTTCCGCGATCGGCCGGACCGCAACGTCGTGCAACATCCCGTCTATGACGTGTGGGTCAGAAGCTGTGCGATGGAATGGCCGGAAAGCGGCCCGGCAACCGTCAAGCTGGGCGGCAAGGATGCGCCGGATGCAGGCGGAAAGGCGAGCGGCGCGAAGGCGCGCTCTGCCGCGTCGCCTGAGCCGGACAGCGCCGCGCCCGCCCCCAGCGCCACGCCATCCACGGCCGCGCCCAGCAACTGAAGATAGGCGCGCTGGCTGATCTCCACCGCGCCCAGGCTGCGCAGATGATCGGTCATGAACTGGCAGTCGAGCAGGGTGAAACCGGCAAAGCGCATCCGCGCGACCAGCCAGGCGAGCGCCACCTTCGACGCATCGGGGCGGCGCGACACCATCGATTCGCCGAAGAAGGCGCGCCCGAGCGCCACTCCGTACAGGCCGCCGACCAGTTCCTCGCCTTCCCACACCTCGACCGAATGGGCATAGCCGCGCGCATGAAGGTCGCCATAGGCCGCCTCGATCGCATGGTTGATCCAGGTCGACGGCCGGTCCGCCGCGCTTTGCGCACACAGCGCCAGCACGGCCGCGAAGGCGCGGTTGGCGGTGACGCGAAAACGGTCGCGGCGAATGACCTTGGACAGCGAGTGAGACAGGTGAAAGCCGTCGAGCGGCAGGATCGCCCGCATCTTGGGTTCCACCCAATAGACCTCCGCCGCGTCGCGATCGTCCGCCATGGGAAAGACGCCGATGGAGTAAGCCTGCAACAGGACGAGCGGGTCGATGGTCATTCGGTGACAGGATAGGAAGCCGAACGTCCGGGGAAAAGCCCCGATTTGGTGGGCGGCGCGATTGACTCGGGCGCGTGCGCGCCTAGCCTTTGCAATCATGATCAAACTGTCTCTTTCGCTGTTTCCTTTGCTGATCGCCACCGCCCATGCAGCGACCGTTCCCGATCCCTATGCCGCGCGGATCGCCCGCGTGCTGAAAGCCACGCCGCTGATCGACGGCCACAATGACTGGCCCGAAGCGCTGGCGGAAAAGGCCAGGGACGCGCGCTGGACCATGGATTTGCGCGCCACGGACCCGGCGCAATTCCATACCGACATCGCCCGGCTGCGCGCGGGCCGGGTCGGCGGGCAATTCTGGTCGGTCTGGGTGTCGGCCGACCTGCCGCCCTTGCAGCAGGTGCACGACACGCTGGAACAGATCGACCTCGCCCACAGCTTCGCGCGGCGCTATCCGGCGGACTTCGCCTTCGTCACCACCGCAGCGCAGGTGCGGGCCGCGCACAAGGCGGGCAAGATCGCGTCGATGATCGGGGTGGAGGGCGGCGGCCAGATCGACGGCAGCCTCGCCATCCTGCGCACCTATCGCGACCTTGGCGCATCCTATCTGACGCTGACGCACAGCCGCACCATCGAATGGGCGGACAGCGCCACCGACAATCCCCAGCATGACGGCCTCACCCCGTTCGGCGAGCAGGTCGTGGCCGAGCTGAACCGGCTGGGGATGCTGGTGGATTTGAGCCATGTCAGCGAGGCGACGATGCTCGACGCGCTGCGGGTCAGCAAGGCGCCGGTGCTCTTCTCCCACTCCAACGCGCGGGCGCTGTGCGACACGCCGCGCAACGTGTCGGACGCGGTACTGCGGGCAGTGGCGAAGAATGGCGGCGTGGTGATGGTGAACTACGCCCCGCAATATGTCTCCGAAGCGCGGCGCGTCTGGGGTGCGAACCGCAGCGCGGAGATTGCGCGCCATAACGCGCCGCCCTTCGGTGGCCTCCATATCGGCGATCCCGAAGGGGCGAAGCGGGCGCTCGCCGCGTGGGAGGCGGCGAACCCGGAGCCGGTCGTGACGCTGGCCCAGGTCGCCGACCATATCGAGCATATCGCAAGGCAGGCGGGCGTCGATCATGTCGGCATCGGCAGCGATTTCGACGGCGTGGGATCGCTGCCGCAGGGGCTGGGCGGGGTCGACACCTATCCGGCGCTGCTCGCCGAACTGATGCGGCGCGGCTGGAGCGACCGGGACATCGCGAAGCTGGCGGGCGAGAACGTGCTGCGGGTGATGGCGGCGGCGGAGAAGGTTGCGGCGGCGATGGAGGGCGAAACAGTCCGCCGATGAGCAAGGCACAAAGCCTACGTCACCCCGGGCTTGACCCGGGGTGACGGGAAGGAAGGCTGTTTTTCTAACTGACCGCAGGTTCAAGCAGGCGGATCGTGCCGGCGGTCGCGTCCATTTCCGCCTCTACGCCCAGCGGCAGGCTATATTGATTGGCGACATGGCCGAACTGGCCGCCCTGGAAGGCGGGGATGCCGAGCGGTTCGAGATGCTGTTGCAGCACCTGGCTCAACGTAAAGCCGCCATAGCTTGCGCCGGCCGGGCCGCAATCGGTGCACTGGCCGAAAGCGACGCCCTTCAGCCGCCCGAGCACGCCGCCCAGCGCCAGCTGCGTCAGCATCCGGTCGATGCGGTAGGGCTGCTCGCTCACATCCTCGATGAACAGGATCGCACCGGTGAAATCGGGGAGCCATGGCGTGCCCATCAGGGCGGTCAGCACGGTAAGGTTGCCGCCGAGCAGTCGCCCGCGCGCCACGCCGGGGCGAAAGATGCGGATGCGCCCGGCCCGCTGCACCAGCCGATCGTCGTGCGCTTCCGGCGTCGCGAGCGTCGGCGTCGCACCGTCAAAGGCGAGGCTACGAAAACTGTCCCAGCTGAACTTGCCCCAGCTGCTCGCCGCATTGGGGCCGTGGATGGTCGTGAACCCTGCCTTCGCCGCGATGGCGAGGTGCAGCGCGGTGATGTCGGAAAAGCCGACCAGCAGCTTGGGGTTGGCGCGGATCATCGTCCAGTCCAGCAGCGGCAGGATGCGGGCGCAGCCCCAGCCGCCGCGCACGGCGAAGACAGCCCGCACTGCATCGTCGGCGAACATCGCGTTGACGTCCGCCGCGCGATCCTTGTCCGTCGCCGCGAGATAGCCGTAGCGCCCGGCCAGATGCGGCGCGGCCTTGGGCTTCAGGCCCATGGCGACGATGGTTTCCCTGACCAGATCGAGATCGAAAGCGTCGTCGGTGAAGCCCGCCGGCTCGATCAGCCCGACCGTGTCGCCGGGACGCAGCCGAGGGGCCTTGACCGGACTCGCCGCCCGCACGGACCCTGGCAGCGCCAGCATCGCGCCCGCGCCTGCCATCCAGCCGCGCCGATCCACCCGCATCGTCAATAAGGCCTCCCGTCCCGATGGCGATAGCCGCCGCCCGACCAGCGCAGATCGATGTCGGGATAATGGCAATCCCCCGTCGGCACCCGGCCGAACGCGACGAAGGCGCAGTCCGCATCGCTTTCGTTCACCAGATGATGGCCGTTCGGCTCGCCCTTCGGAAAGGCCGCCATGTCGCCCGCGACCATCGGCGTGCGCGCGCCTTCCTCTATCAGCACGGCTTCTCCCGACAGCATCAGGACGAACTCGTCTTCATCCTCATGCCAATGGCGGTGCGCCGAGGCGGAGCCGGGGGTCAACACCACATGGCTGACCCCGAAATCGGATAGGCCGTGCGCCGGCCCCAGCCGCCGCACCCACCGCCCGGCGACGGCGGTCGCCAGATCGCCCGGATAGCCGGTGCTGTTCGTCTGCGCGATGCTGTTCAGGTCGATCCGTGGCATCACCCGTTCCTTCCGCCGCTGGCCAAGGGACATGGCTTTCGCTAACGCGGGGCGATGAGCATGACCAGCGCCAATATCGATGTCGTGGACCTTGCCCAGCGGCTGCTGGCCTGCCCGTCCGTCACGCCCGCGACCGGCGCGGTCTTCGCGGAGCTGGAAGCGATGCTGACGCCGCTCGGCTTCACGATCGACCGCTTCCTGGCGGGCGAAGCGCCCGATGGCCCGGTCGAAAACCTGCTGGCGTGGCGCACGTCCGGGCCGGGGCCGCACTTCGCCTTTGCCGGGCATCTGGACGTGGTGCCGCCGGGACCGGGCTGGACCAGCGATCCGTTCGTGCCGGAAATGCGCGGCGACCTGCTCTACGGGCGCGGGGCGGTGGACATGAAGGGGGCGATCGCGGCCTTCGTGGCGGCGCTGTCCGACCTGCCCGCCGATCTGCCGGGCACGATCAGCCTCATCATCACCGGCGACGAGGAAGGGCCGGCGACCTACGGCACGCTGGCGCTGATGGAGCGGATGGCGGCGCGGGAGCTGCGCCCGGACCTGTGCCTCGTGGGAGAACCCACATCGTCGCAGCGGCTGGGCGACGTGGTGAAGATCGGCCGGCGCGGGTCGGTCAATATGTGGATCAGCGTTGCGGGCGCACAGGGCCATGTCGCCTACCCGCACCTTGCCGACAATCCGATCCCGAAGCTGGTGCGCATCCTCTCGCTGGTCGAGGCGGAGGTGCTGGACGAAGGGACCGACTGGTTCCAGCCGAGCAACATCGAGATCACCGATCTGGAGGTCGGCAACCCGGCGCACAACGTCATTCCGGGGAAAGCGACGGCGCGCATCTCTATCCGCTTCAACGACCGGCACAGCGGCGCGTCGCTGATCGAGCGGATCAGGGCCATTGCCGCGACCGAAGGCGGCACGGTGGAAGCGAGGATCAGCGGCGAGGCGTTCCTGACCCAGCCGGGCGCTCTGAGCGACCTTGTGCGCGACGCGATCCGCGAGGTGACGGGCGTGGACGCAGAACTCTCCACCACAGGGGGCACGTCGGATGCGCGCTTCCTGTCGCGCCTGTGCCCGGTGGTCGAATTCGGCCTGAACAATGCGACGATGCACAAGCTGGACGAGGCGGTCGCGGTGCAGGACTTGCGCGACCTTCAACGCATTTACGCGCGGGTGGTTGAACGGGCGCTGCGGCCCTAGCCGGCGTCGCGGGCCAGCCGCGGCGCGGCGTAGCGCGCCAGATAGTCCTGCTCGCCGGTCGGGCGGGCGAGATGATAGCCCTGGAACAAAGTGCAGCCGATGATGCGCAGCACGTCCATTTGCGCTGCGTTCTCGATTCCTTCGACCACCACTTCCATGCCCAGCCCCTGGATGAGGCCGACCACGGCGGAACAGATGGTGCGTGCTTCGGCCGAACTGGCGATGTCGCGCACGAGGCTGCGGTCGATCTTCACCCGGTCGACCGGCAGTTCCTTCAATCGCGAGAGGTTGGAGTAGCCGGTGCCGAAATCGTCGATCGCAATGGCGACGCCGTCCTGTTGCAACGCGCGCAGCTGGTCCAGCACGCGCGGGTCCATGTCCATCGCCAGCGATTCGGTAATCTCCAGTTCCAGCATCGCGGGCGGCGCGCCATGGCTGGCGATGGCGTGGCGCAGGCGCAGGAAGAAGTCGGGCTGGCCCAGCTCCCGCGTGGAAATGTTGATGGCGATGCGCTGCCGGATACCCGCGCGTGCCCAGCGCGCGGCGGTTTCGCAGACCTGGCTCATCACCCAGTCGCCCAGCGCCACGATCGCGCCGCTTTCCTCCGCCACCGGCACGAACGCGCCGGGCATGACGAGATCGCGTTCGGGATGCGCCCAGCGGACCAGCGCCTCGGCGGCGACGGCGCGGCCGGTGGCGATGTCGATCTGCGGCTGAAACTCCAGCAGGAATTCGTCGCGTTGCAGGCCGATCAGCAGGTCGCGTTCCAGCTCCGCGCGGTCCTGCGCCTCCAGCGCCAGCTGATCGGTGTAGATTTCCGCCCGGCCGCGGCCATTATGCTTGGCATGATACATGGCGATGTCGGCGGCGCGCAGCAGTCCGGTCAGCGTGTCGCCATGGTCGGGATAACAGGCGATGCCGATCGACGCGCCCAGTTCGACATGCTGGCTGCCGAGGTCGAACCGTTCGCCCAGCGCATAATGCACCGCGCGGGCGATACGCTGCGCCGCCGCCGGGCCGGACAGATGGGGGAAGAACAGGGTGAACTCGTCGCCCGCCAGCCGGCCGATCACGGCGTCGCCGCCGCCCCCTGCCCCGGCCTGCGCCATGACGACCTCCCGCAAGCGGCCGGCGACGCGGGCGAGCAGCTGGTCGCCTGCCGCGTGGCCCAGCGTGTCGTTGACCCCCTTGAACCCGTCGAGGTCGATGAAGAAGAGCGTCGCGCGCCCGTTGCCGTCATGCTCGGCCAGCAGCCGTTCGACCTGGCGGCAGAAACTGGTGCGGTTGGCGAGGCCGGTGATCTGGTCGAACAGCGCCAGCGCCTGGACATGGTCGAGGTTGGTGCGCACCTGGCTGAAGAGGCTCTGCATCGCGACCGACAGATCGGGCAGTTCCTGCGCGATGTCCGGCGGGACGGGCGATTGCAGATCGCCATGCGCGGCCGACAGCAGCCTTTCGGTGGCGGCGTCGATCGCGGTGGCGGTGGTGGCGATGGTCCGCCTGGCCGATGCCCAGCTCATCGTGCCGCACAGAATGGCGATGATGAGCGCGCGGCCGATCTGCTCCAGATCGTCCTCCTGCCCCGGCGTGTAGCCCAGCACCAGCGCGAGGATGAACACCAGCGCCCCTGCGGCGCAGGCGAAGGCAGCGGCGCGGCTTTTCAACGTCACGCCCTGCATGTGCCTCCCTGCCCCGCTGCGGTCCCGACGCGGAACCCGATCCATCGGATATGAAGGACAGTGGTTAAGAAAGGATCAGCGCAGCCGCGCCCCTCGCCCCTATTTTTTGCGACGCAAAATCACGTAGAGCGCGCCGTCGCCGCCATGGCGCGGATGGGCGATGCGGACGCTGGCGATGCGGTCGGCGTGGGGGCTGGTGTCGAGCCAGTGGCCGATCTCCGCGCGGATCGCTCCCCTTCCCGGTTCGCCGCCAGCGCGCACGCTCTTGCGCGGCTTGCCGGTGACGACCAGCAGCACCCGCGCGTCCCGCGCCAGAGCGGCGGCGATCGCCTGATTCAAACGGCCATGCGCCGCCGCCAGCGTCGATCCGTGCAGGTCGATGCTCATGTCCGGGCTGATCGTGCCGCCCCGGATGCGTCGTTCCCAGCCGCTGTCGAGCACCGCCGCCGGCACCCGCGCGGGCGGCGCAGCATGGGTCCGGGGCGGAGGGAGCGTTAACCCTGTTTTGGCTGGCGAGGCGATGGGAGCGGGCGGGTCGGCGGGAACGGGCGGCGCAGGCCGGGTCGCAGGACGGATCGGACGCACGGTGCGCGCCAGCGCCGTCCAGAGTGCCTGCTCCTCCGCGGAAAGCCGCCGCCGCGCCATGGCGGATCAGGGGCGGGACAGGCGGGCGGCCGACCCGATCGGAAGCAGCACCAGCGCACTGCCCCGCGCCGACATGCCGCCGGCGATGCCGCGCGCCCGATCGCCCGCGCCCCAGAAGCTGTCGAAGCGGTTGGCGCCCTTGATCGCGCCGCCGGTATCCTGCGCGATCCAGATGCCGTTCGGCTCCGCGCGGTCGAGGCTCAGCAGCACCGGCGCGCCGAGCGGAATATATTTGGGATCGGCGGCGACGGTCGCTTCCGCCGTCACCGGAACGCCGAGCGCACCGAGCGGACCCGCGCCGGTCAGTTCGCGAAAGAAGACGAAGCTCCTGTTCTCGTTCATGATTGCCGCGCCTTCGGCCGGGTTGGCGCGCAGATACGCCATGATATCCTGCATCGACCCGGCCTGGATGAGGCCGCGATCCTTCATCAGCTTGCCGATGCCGGTATAGTCGCGCCCGTTCTGCCCGTCATAGCCGATGCGCATGACGCCGCCGTCGGGCAGTCGGAGCCGGCCCGATCCCTGCACCTGGAGGAAGAAGAACTCCACCGGATCGGCCGCCCAGGCCAGTTCCAGCCCGCGCCCGGCGAGCGATCCGGCGACGATCTGGGCGCGATCATCATAAGGGACCAGCTTCGTGCCTGTCACCTTGCCCCGGATCGTGCGGCCTTTCAGGCTGTCGCTGAACTGGCCGAGATCGACATCGATCAGGTCGGTCGGCCGGCGATAGATCGGCACCTCATAGCCGGGCTGACGGGTGCGCGATCCGGCGATTTCCGGTTCGTAATAGCCAGTGACGAAGGCCGCGCCGTCGCCCACCTGCACCGCCTCGAAATAGCGGGAGAAGAATTCGCTCGCGCTCGTGTCGGGCCAGCTGGTGGCGGCGGCGCAGGCATTGTTCCAGTCCGACCCCTGCGTCAGCCCGCTCTGGTCGGTGCGGCGGATGAGCGAGGGACAGGACAGGCGGAAGGCGGCGAGCGCCAGCCGCGACCGTTCGCCCGACGGGATCAGGCTGGCGATGTCCGGCCCGCGCGTCACGCCGAGGCCGGCGGCGGTGGTGCGATCAAGCGCCGGATCGGCGGGCAGGTCCACGGCAAGGACGGGGCGCGGCGTCGCCGGCACTGGCTTCGTCGCGACGCCGGGGTCCGGGCGCGCGGGCTGGGCAGGCGCGGGCCGGGCAGGCGCGGGGCCGCTCGCCGAGGGTGGAATGACGCCGCCCGCGCAGGCAGCCAGCCATGCAAGAGGGCCGAGCGCCGCGAGCCGCGACGCCTGCCGGAAGCGGCGCATCACGCCTCGTCGGTTTCGCTGAGCTTCCAGTTCGGGTCGGCGCTGCGAATGTCGCGGGTGAAGGTCCAGATGTCCTTCGTGCCGATCGCGTCGGTCATCGACCCGGCAACGACATTGCCATCCTTGTCGCGGGTGACGGCCGCGATGTCGGCCTCGAACCGGAGGGCGATCTCGGCGACACGGTCCCTGACCGAGGCTTCGACGATCTGCGCCTTTTCGATCCGCACCAGTCGGTTGTCGAGGACATGCCCGTCCGCCTGACGCGCGGCGATCGCTTCCTCGAACGAGGCGAGCACATCGGCGTCGCACAGCCAGGCCAGTTCGTCCCTGTCGCCGCGCCAGAAGGCTTCCAGCACCATCTTGTAGGCGCTCTTGGCGCCGTCGACGAACTGCGGCACGTCGAAGCTGCGGTCGGCGGCGATCAGGGCGCGCACGCCCGCCTCCGCGCCCGGCGCGATCAGACCGTCGGCAAGACGCACCGAATCGCCGCTCTGCTGGGCCGACGGGGCGGGTTGCAGAACCGTGACCTTGGCGCGCTCTTCAGCCGCGCGCGGCGCAGGCTCCTGCTCGTGCCCCGTGCGCTTGCCGAGCACGGAATAAAGCCGCAGGGCCAGGAATCCCGCGATCATGGCGAGGATGACGATCACATACACGGAAGGCTATACCCTTTGTTCGGGACGATGTTCCAAACGAACATAGGCATGTTTACCCGCAACTTCAAATAGCGGCTTGACGCCACGGCCATTGCCCCCTCTCCACGCCCCTGCTAAGCGCGCGGGTCAGCATGGGGGCGACGCCAACCGGCCGCCCCTCAACAGGGAAAGTCCAGGGAAGAGCATGGCCGACGAAACGGACCACATCACCACCAGTCTGAGCAACGGCGCGGACACCGCCCCGCAGATCGCGCTGATCAGCCAATATGTGAAGGACCTGTCGTTCGAGAATCCGAACGCGCCCGCCGTCTACCAGTGGCAGGACCAGCCGCAGATCGACGTGCAGTTCAACATCGGCGCCGACAAGGTGGGCGACGAGGTGCTGGAAGTGTCGCTGAAGATCGACGTGAAGGCGCTCGCGCCGCAGGGCACCGCCTTTGCCGTCGAGCTGCTCTACGCCGCGCTGTTCGGTATGCGCAACGTGCCCGAGGAGCAGGTCCAGCCCTTCATGCTGGCCGAAGCGCCGCGCCTCATCTTCCCCTTCGCAAGGCGGGTGCTGGCGGACGCGATCCGCGACGGCGGCTTCCCGCCGCTGCTGCTGGAACCGATCGATTTCGGCGCGCTCTACCTCCAGCAGGCGCAGCAGATGGAAGTGACCAGCGGCGAACCGGCCGGCCACGCCTGATTAACAGATGCCCAAACTTCCGTTCGCCCTGAGCCTGTCGAAGGGCGCGGCTGAGCGAAGCGAAGCCATTTCGCTTCGCTCAATGCCGGGCTTCGACTTCGCTCAGCCCGAACGGCCGAGGACAAGGTGAAACTCGTCCGCGCCCTCGGATCGGTCGGCGGGCTGACGCTTGCCAGCCGGGTGCTGGCGCTGGTGCGCGATTCGCTGGCGGCGCGCTATGTCGGCGCGGGGTTCGCGTCGGACGCATTTAACGGCGTCGCCTTCCGACTGCCAAACATGTTCCGCGCGCTCTTTGCCGAGGGCGCTTTTTCCGCCGCCTTCATTCCCCTGTTCAACCGGAAGGCCGCTGGCGACAGCGGATTACCCGCCGGTTATGATTTCGCCGAACGGGCGCTCGCCGTGCTGCTGCCGGTGCTGATCGCGTTCACACTGCTGCTGATCGCCGCCGCCTGGCCGCTCACCTGGGCGTTGTCGGGCGGCTTTGCGCGACAGAATCCGAGCGCCGAGCAGTTCGCCTTCGCCGTCGCGCTCTCGCGCATCACCCTGCCCTATCTGGCGCTCATCAGCCTCGCTTCGCTGCTGGGCGGCATCCTTAATTCGCTCGACAAATTCTGGGTCAATGCCGCCGCGCCCATCCTGCTCAACGTCAGCATGATCGCGGGGCTGTGGCTGTTCCACGGCGCGGACGAATATCAAACGGCGCGGGTGCAGGCGATGTCGGTGACGATCGGCGGCGCGCTGCAACTGCTGTGGCTCATCTGGGCCTGCCGCCGCGCCGGCGTGTCGATGCGGATCAAGCGGCCGCGGCTCGACGCCGACGTGCGCGAGCTGCTGCGCAAGATATTGCCCGCCGCCGCAGGCGCGGGCGCGGCGCAGATCAACCTTCTCGTGTCCACCGCCCTGTCCGGCTGGCTGCTGGCGTCGGGATCGATCACCTATATCTATTATGCCGACCGGCTGAACCAGCTGCCGCTTGGCCTGATCGGCATCGGTCTCGGCACGATCCTCCTGCCCACCATCTCGCGGATGCTGTCGAAGGGGCAGGAGGCGCAAGCGATGGAGACGCAGAACAGGGGGATCGAACTCGCCCTGTTCCTGACGCTGCCCGCGACCGTCGCCTTCCTGGTGGTGGCGGAGCCAATCGTGCGGGGTCTGTTCCAATATGGCCGCTTCACGCCCGACGATGCAATGCGGTGCGGCTGGGCGCTGTCGGCCTTTTCGATCGGCCTGCCCTCCTATGTGCTGGTGAAGGTGCTGACGCCCGGCTATTATGCGCGCGGCGACACGAAGACGCCGGTGCGCTATGCGATGCTCTCGATCCTCATCAACATCGCGGGCAATATGGCGCTGATCCCTACGCTCGCACGCTTCGGCCTTGGTCATGTCGGCCCGCCGCTGGCCACCGCCCTGTCCTCCACCATCAACGTCGCCATGCTCTATTCCACGCTGGTCAGGCGCAACCATTTTGCCGCCGACGCCGGGTTGCGCCGCCGTCTGCCGCGCCTCGCGCTCGCCGCGCTGGTGATGGGCGCGGCTCTGTGGGCGGGCGAAGACCTGCTCGACCCCTGGCTCACCGGCACGATGGTTCAGCGTTATGCCGCGCTGGCGGCGCTTGTCGGCGCGGGCGTGGCGCTGTACGGGCTGGCCTGCGTCGTGACGGGTGCCTATCGCCTGTCCGACATCAGGGCGCTGCTGCGCCGCAAGTCCGCAACCCAGTAAATAACGGATCACACCCATGCGCGTCCTTTCCGGCATCCAGCCGACCGGCAATCTGCACCTTGGCAATTATCTGGGGGCGATCCGCAACTGGGTGCGGATGCAGGACGAAATGACCGGCGACGCGCAATGCTTCTTCTTCCTCGCCGACATGCATTCGATCACCGTGCATGAAGGGCGCGAGGCGCGCATCCGCAACGTGCGCGACATGGCCGCCGCGCTGGTCGCAGCCGGCATCGATCCCGATAGAAGCGTCCTGTTCAACCAGGCGCGGGTGCCCGCCCATGCGGAACTGTGCTGGCTGCTCAATGGCACCGCGCGGATCGGCTGGCTCAATCGCATGACCCAGTTCAAGGACAAGGTCGGCAAGGACCGCGAGGGCGCGTCGATCGGCCTGTTCGTCTATCCGGTGCTCCAGGCCGCCGACATCCTGCTCTACAACGCGACCCATGTGCCGGTGGGCGAGGACCAGAAGCAGCATCTGGAACTAGCGCGCGACATCGCGACCAAGTTCAACACCGATTTCGGGGTCGATCTTTTCACCCTGCCCGCGCCGATCATTCCCAGGGAAAGCGCCCGCATCATGTCGTTGCGCGACGGCAGCGCGAAAATGTCCAAGTCCGATCCGTCGGACATGAGCCGCATCAACCTGACCGACGATGACGACGCGATCATGACCAAGGTGAAGAAGGCCAGGACCGATCCCGAGCCGCTGCCCGAAACTGCGGAGGGGCTGGCGGGGCGGCCGGAGGCGAGCAACCTCGTCGGCATCTACGCTACCCTGTCGGGCAGCACGCCGGACGCGGTGTGCGCCGATTTCGCCGGCAAGGGCTTCGGCGCGTTCAAGCCGGCGCTGGGCGAGCTGCTGGTCGAGACGCTGCGCCCGATCCGCGAACGCTTTCTGGAACTGCGCACGCACGACGCGATGCTGGACGCGATCCTGGACAAGGGCGCTGCCAAGGCGGCCGCGGCGGCCGAGCCGACGTTGCGCGCAGCCTATGACGCCATGGGGCTGATGCGGTAAATTCCACCCCGATCCGATACGGGTCGCCGGCCCGCGCGCCGTCTATATTCTGACGGAACATGGTTTGCGCCCGTTCGGTCGGTTCGCGCGTTCAAACGATGTTCAGTTGCGTTTTGCTAGGGGCAGGCGCAGAAAGATCAGCAGGCGGTTCGCCTGATACAGGACGTGAGAAAATGATCCGTTTCAACAAGATCGGTCTGTTCGCGGCGCCCGCTCTGGCGCTGGCGGCGCTTTCGGGCTGCGCCACCCCGTTCAAGGCCGAGGTCGCCCGTTTCCAGCAGCTACCCGCCCCTGCCGGGCAGAGCTTCACCATCGTCGCCGACGATCCGCAACTCGCCGGCGGGCTGGAGTTCCAGCATTATGCCGATCTGGTCGGCCAGCGGCTGAGCCAGACCGGCTATGTCGCGGCCAGCGACCCGGCGCGCGCCGACCTCATCGTCCGCGTCGCCTATGACGTCGACAAGGGCCGCGAGAAGGTCCGCTCCACCGGCTTTGGCGGTCCCTATGGCGGCTTCGGACCCGGCTGGGGTCCGGGCTGGGGCGGACGCTTTGGCTATGGCGGCTATTGGGGCCGGCCGTGGGGCTATGGCTTCTACGATCCCTGGCTGTTCGGCGGCGCGGGCTATGGCGATGTGTCGAGCTATACCGTCTATACCAGCGACCTCAGCCTCAAGATCGATCGCGCGGCGGACAATCGCCGCCTGTTCGAAGGCAAGGCCAGCGCGCAATCGCTGTCGAACAAGCTGACCTATCTGGTGCCGAACCTGATCGACGCGATGTTCACCAACTTCCCGGGCCAGAGCGGCGAAAATGTGAAGATCACGCTGCCGCCCGAGAAGCGGGGGTGAAGGCGGACGGTTGTTAGGGTTACAAGGCCCGGCGTTCTGATGAACGCCGGGCTTTTTTTGGAGGTGGCGGATGGCGATCAGTTGCGCCCCGTCCCTTATCGTCATGCTGAACTTGTTTCAGCACCCATTGCTGCTCGAAATCCCTGCTCGATCGGGAGACATAGACCCTGAAACACGTTCAGGGTGACGAGTGTAAGGCAGGCCGCTTTCCACCCTAATCTGACTCCCTGCTATTCTATCGCCTGCGTCCGCGATACCCTGCGATCCCACACCATAACACCTGAGACCCGCCGCCCCATGTCCCTGACCGTCCGCATCCTGATCGCGCTCGTCCTCGGCCTTGCGAGCGGGATCGCGCTGGCGGAATGGGGTGCGGGATATGAGGCGGCGGCCGTCGCTTTCGCGCAGCCGCTCGGCAAGGCGTGGCTCGGCGGGCTTCAGATGCCGCTCATTCCGCTCATCTTCGCCCTGCTGGTGACGGGTATCGGGCAGGCGGCCGCCACGGCGCGCGGCAATGGCACGGCGGGCCGAGCGATCGGCCTGTTCGCGATCCTCCTCGTCGCGTCCGCCGCCGTCGCCGCGCTGGCCGGGCCACTGATGCTGCACCTCTGGCCGGTTCCATCTGGCGCGGTCGGCGCGCTGACCAGTGGCGCGGGGCCGGTGGCGGAGGTGCCGGACGTGCGCCCGTCCGCCGAATGGCTGCTGGGCTTCATCCCGGTCAATCCTCTGAAGTCCGCGAGCGAGGGGCAGGTGGTCGCCGTCGTCCTCTTCGCGCTCATCTTCGGCTTTGCCGTCACCCGCATCGCCGACGCGCGCCGCGCCATGCTGAACGGCTTTTTCTTGGGCCTGGCCGACGCATTGCTGGTGGTAGTGAACTGGGTGCTGTGGCTCGCGCCCATCGGCGTGTTCGCGCTGGCGCTGGTGGCGGGCGCGCGGTCCGGGCTGGCGACGGCGGGCGCGCTGCTCCATTATGTCGGCTTCATCGTCTGCCTGTGCCTGCTGGTGACATTGCTCGTCTATCCGCTGGCCATCGTGGCGGGCCGGATCGCCCCCGCCCGGTTCCTGCGCGCCGTCCTCCCGGCGCAGGCCATCGCCTTCTCCACCCAAAGCTCGATCGCCTCGCTCCCGGCGATGATCCAGGCGAGCGACGGGCCGCTAAGCGTGCGCGAATCGAGCCGGTCGATCGTCCTGCCGCTCACCATCTCGCTGTTCCGCATCACCAGCCCGCCCGCCAATCTGGGCGTCGCGCTCTATGTGGCGGCGATGAACGGGGTGGCGCTGGGGCCGACGCAGCTGATCCTGGGTGTGCTGGTCGCCGCGGTCGTCAGCCTGGCGGCGGTCGGACTGCCGAGCCAGATCACCTTCTTCACCACCACAGGGCCGATCTGCCTCGCCATGGGCGTGCCGGTGGAGGCGCTGCCGCTGCTGCTGGCGGTGGAGACGGTGCCCGACATCTTCCGCACCGTCGGCAATGTGACGGCCGACCTTTGCGTGACGCGCATCCTCGACCAGCGCAGCGTTACGGAACCCGGCGGGCGGTGAGTATCTTCACCGGGGTTTCGAGCATCTGCCCCTTCATCACCCCTTCGCCCTTCGTCGGCGATTTTGGCGCGGCGAGGATCGCCTTCACCACGTCCATTCCCTCCGTCAGATGGGCGAACACGGCAAAGCCCTGATTGTCCCCGGGGGCGTCCGGGTGCGCGTCCATCGCCGGCATCTTGCCCAGCACGACGAAGAAGTCGCCGGTCGCGCTGCCCGGCGCATAGCGCGCCATGGACAGCGCGCCGTCGTCATGGGCCAGCCCCGTCTGGGTCGTAGGCTCATGCTTGATCGGCGGCAGGATGCGCTTGGGGTCGTTCTGCGCCCCGCCCTGCACGAAGCCATAGTCGGCGCTGCCCACGCCCCGGTAGAAGACCGTGCCGTCGAGCCGCTTCTGATCGACATATTTGAGGAAGTTGCCCGCCGTCACCGGCGCTTTGCCCAGATGGACGGCGAGCAGGATGCGCCCCCTCTCCGTCTCCAGCGCCACGCGCACATCGCCCGGCGCGGGTGGCGGCGGTGCGTCCTGCGCGATGGCGGGAGCGAGAGACAGGAGGGCGAGGAGCAGCAAGGCAACAGCGCGAATCATGACGCCAGCCTAGCCGCTCACGCCGCCGATGCCAGAGGCTGCGTTCAGCTTTCCAGCTGGCGCAGCAGCGCGCGCACATCGGCGTCGATGTCCGGGTTGCTCTCTCGCAACTGCTCGATCGTGCGGACCGCGTGGATCACCGTGCTGTGATCGCGCCCGCCGAAGATGCGGCCGATTTCCGGCAGCGAGCGCGGCGTCATCTTCTTGGCGAGATACATGGCGACCTGACGCGGACGGGCGACGGCGCGGGCGCGGCGCTTGGAGCGCATTTCCGCCGGGTCGATCTTGTAGTGCGCGGCGCAGGCCCTCTGGATTTCATCGACCGTGATGCGCCGGGCGTTGGCGCGCACCGCGTCGGCCAGCATCTGCTGCGCGAAGTCGAGGTCGATCGAGCGGCCGGTCAGCTGGCCATAGGCGACCAGCTTGTTGAACGCCCCTTCCAGTTCGCGCACGTTGGAGCGGATCGAGCGGGCGAGGAAGTCGATCACCGCGTCGGGCACGGGCGGGTCGCCGGCCACGAGCCGCTTGGATTCGAGGATGGCGAGCCGCAGGTCAAGGGCAGCAGGCTGAATGTCGGCGACGAGGCCACCGGCCAAGCGCGAGAGGATGCGCGCGTCGATCGATTCGAGCATCTGCGGCGCGCGGTCGGCGGTCACGACGATGCGCGCGCCGCTGTCGATCAGGTCGTTGATCGTGTGCAGGAATTCCTCCTGCGTCGATCCCTTGCCGGCGATGAACTGGATGTCGTCGATCAGCAGCAGCCGGGCGGCGCGCAGCCGCGCCTTGAACGCCATCGTGTCGTTGGCGCGCATCGCGTTCACGAATTCCATCATGAAGCGCTCCGCCGACATGTAGAGCACCGGGGCGCCTGGCGAATGGGCGGAGAAGGTCGCGGCGATCGCATGGAGCAGATGGGTCTTGCCCTGTCCGGTCCCGCCATGGATGAACAGCGGGCTGAAGCGCGGCGTCGCCTCGCCGGCGATACTTTGCGCCGCCGAGCAGGCGAGCCGGTTGCTGTCGCCGACCACGAAGTCGGCAAAGCCATGGCGCGGCTGGAAATTGGACGCGGCAGGCGCGGCTATGGCAGCGGCCGGAGCGGCCGGTTCGACATGCACGACCTCCAGCAGACGCGGGCCGACCGCATCGGGGGCGCGGCGCAGCCGTACCTCCCGCACGCCCGCTCCCGCCGCGCGCCACGCCATGCGCAACCGGTCGCCGAACTGGCCGGACACGAAGTTGGCGCTGAAGTCGGAGGCGACGAGCAGGTCGAGCGTCTGCGATTCGGGGCAATAGTCGCCCAGCCGCACGGGCTTGAGCCACTGGTCGAACATGCGCGCGCCGATGTCGCGGCGCAGCCCGGCGCGGATGCCGGCCCAGACGGCTTCCAGGGCGTCGTCCGCCCGGACCGTCTTGCCCTCATCCCAAGCCACCACGCGCACGCCTTCCTTCATCGTCAATCCGGTCCCACCTGTTACGCCCCCGCGGGCAGGAAAATCGACGCACGAAGCCATTTTGGAAAAGCCCCCTTTTCCAAAGTCCGCACGACCCTCAGTTCTCTCAAGACGACCGCGCCAAGGTGATTCGACGGCGACCGGATGATCAAAATAGACAGGGGCTGACCGCCGGATCAAGGCCGGTCCGGTTCAAAAAACTGAAATAAAGGCGTTGACTCGGCAAACCCTAGGAAATCACGGCACGATAAAAATATCGTCATATTTCAGTCGTTTATTATTCATCTTCTTTGACGCGGTGCGTCGAATCGCGGGAATCGCGCGCTTGTCCAGGATGACAGTGATGTGAACGAACGATGAAAAGCCCGCCCCGGCTTGTCCGGGACGGGCTTTTCAGAACCGGCAGAGCCGACAGGTTTTTTAGGCGAGCGCGCCCACGGCCTTGGTCAGGCGGCCGAACTTGCGGGCGGCAGTGTTCTTGTGCAGCACGCCGCGGGCGACGCCACGGGCCAGTTCCGGCTGGACGGTCTGGAGCGCGGTGGTGGCGGCATCCTTGTCGCCGGCGACGATGGCGGCTTCCACCTTCTTCACCAGGGTGCGGATCCGGCTGATGCGGGCGCCGTTGATCGCGGCGCGACGCTCGTTGCGACGGATGCGCTTCTTGGCTTGCGGCGTATTGGCCATTCTTTTCCTCGGTTCTCGTCAAATCTTGGGCAAAAGGCCCACCGGACTCCGCCAGCCAGCCTCGTGAAGGTGCGCCCCTTACAGCGGTTCATGGCCCCCGTCAACGGATTCGCACGGGGCTATTTCTGGCATTTGGGGCAGAAGAAGGTCGATCGCCCGCCGTCCACGCGCCGGGCGATGATGCCGCCGCAGCCGCACGCTTCCCCCTCGCGCCCGTAGACGCGCCATTGCTTGGAAAAATAGCCCAGCTCGCCATCGGGCCGGGCATAGTCGCGCAGGGTCGATCCGCCGGCCGCGATCGCCGCCGTCAGCACCGTGCGAATCGCCTCGACCAGCAGCGCCAGCCGCGCCCGCCCTATCCTGCCCGCGCTGCGCGTCGGGGCGATGCCGGCCATGTTGAGCGCTTCGCACACGTAGATATTGCCCAGGCCCGCGACGATGCGCTGGTCGAGCAGCGCAGCCTTGATCGATGTCGCCTTGCCTTTCAGCGCGGCGGCTAGCGCATCGGTGCTGAACCCCGGTCCCAGCGGCTCCGGTCCCATGCGGGCAAAGGGCGGATAGCCGCTCCAGGCCTCGCTGCGCACCAGGTCGATGGAGCCGAAGCGGCGCGGATCGTTGAGCGACAGCAGCCGCCCCGCCCCGGTCCCGACGAGCAGATGGTCGTGCGCGCCAATCTCGGCCGGATCGATCCGCCAGCGCCCGGACATGCCGAGATGAAAGATCAGCGTGTCGCCGCGATCGGTTTCAATGAGGCCGTATTTGGCGCGGCGTGCCAGCGATGTGACCGTCGCGCCCGTCAGCCTCTGGCGCAGGTCGACGGGGATGGGAAAGCGCAGGTCGGCGCGGCGCGGCTCGACGTGCGTCAGGACCTGGCCCTCCAACACGGCGCGCAGCCCCGCCACGGTGGTCTCGACTTCGGGAAGCTCCGGCATGGAGCCTCATTTAGAGCGCTGAGCCGCCTTGGCAACCGGCGCGTCGGGATCGAGGTCGGGCCAGCGCGCGATCAGCGCCGCCGTCACCCCGTTGGTCCAGCCGAACCCGTCCTGCAGTGGATATTCCCCGCCACCGCCCGGACGCCGCTGTTCGACATCATATTTCTCCAGCATCTTGCCCGTCTCGCGGAACGCCGCATCCACTGTGCCGATCCAGCGGCGGGCGATCTCCTTTGCCAGCCCCTGATGCCCCGTCCGGGCCAATCCTTCGACCGCCACCCATTGCAGCGGCGCCCAGCCGTTCGGGCTGTCCCATTGCTGCCCGCTGGCGATCCGGGTGGTGCGAAGGCCGCCTGCGCCGAGCAGCTGCGCCTGCGCCAGCCGGGCGACGGCATCCGCCTGCCGCCCGTCCGCCATACCGACGAACAGGGGGAAAAGCGTCGCGGCCGACACGATCGACGTCGGCTTGCGCGCCACCCTGTCCCAATCGGCATAGCGCCCTTCGCGCGGCTGCCACAGCCAGCGGTCGATCGCCCGTTTGCGCGCCTGCGCCAGGCCCGCGAACCGTCGGGCACAGGCGGCGTCCCCGGCGTCATCGCAGCGGCGGGCGATGCGGCGCTCGAGCGCCCAGAGCAGGCTGTTGAGGTCGACCGGCACGATGTCGGTGGTGCGGATGGTGGCCAGCCGCTTCGGATCGTCCAGCCAGCGCGAGGAAAAGTCCCAGCCGCTTTCCGCCCCGGCGCGCAGATGGCGGTATATCTCGGCGGCAGGGCGATTGCTCTCCCACGCCGTCGCGACATCCTCCGCCCAGCTTTCGTCGCGCGGCCCCGGCCGGTCGTCCCAATAGCGGTTGAGCAGTGCGCCGTCCGGCATCCGCACCACGCGCGCCGCTGCCGCGTCTGCACCCAGCCGCTCGGCGCCGCGCATCCAGAACGCATGTTCCGCGCGCAACGCCTTCAGGTGGCGCGGATCGGCCGGATCGCTGGCAAGATCGACCATGAGGGCGAGGAACGGCGGCTGCGAGCGGCCGAGATAATAAGTGCGCGTACCGTTGGGAATGAAGCCGTAGCGATCGATCAGACTTTCGAAATCCACCAGCATCGAATCGATCAGCGGCTGTTGCCCATCCGCCTTCAGCCCCAGCATCGTGAAATAGCTGTCCCAATAGTAGATTTCGCGAAACCGCCCGCCAGGCACGACATAGGGCGCGGGCAAGGCGAGCGCCGATCCGCCCGGCGGCGGCGTGAAGGCGGGCCGGGTCAGTTGCGGCCAGAGCGCGCGAATATGGCCGCGCAGCGTTGTCGCCTGCGCCGCCGATGCCTCGCCCGGCACATCGAAATGGCGCAGGACGAAGGCGCGCAACGTCGCCCCCTCCGGGCGTTCCCGACGATAGGCGTCGAGGATGGCGGCGGGATCGTCACGCGGCACGGCGTCGGCGAAGCTCTTGCTGTCCGGGAAGAGCCGGGCGCGCTGGACGGCCTCGAACAGCGGGCCGTAAAGCTGCGCCGGCCCGGGCGGCACTGTGCTTTCGGGCAGGGCCTGCGCCATGCACAAGAGGGCAGTGATCGCCCCGAGGACAGGATGGCGCATGGATCGACTCCCCCGCATGATGGTTCTTGCGGGCAAATCGACGACCGCATCGACATGTTCCACGCGCGCCTTCCCGCTGGCATGGCGGGGGAACAGCAGCTAGAGGCCTTACCCCATGAGCGAAACAGCATCCTTCGGCTATCGCGACGTCGATGCCACTGAAAAGGCGGGCATGGTCCGCGCGGTCTTCTCCAACGTCGCTGGCAAATATGACCTGATGAACGACGCCATGTCCGGGGGCGCGCATCGTCTGTGGAAGGATCAGTTCGTGCGCCGGGTGAAGCCGCGTCCGGGCGAGCAGATACTGGATATGGCGGGCGGCACCGGCGACATTGCGTTCAGGATGCATCGCCATGGCGCGCAGGTGACGGTGTCGGACATCAACCCGGAAATGCTGGCCGTCGGCGTCGAGCGGGCGCAAAAAAAGGGCTATGAAGGCCTTATCTGGTCCGAGCAGAATGCCGAGGAACTGACCTTCGGCGACCGGACGTTCGACGCCTACACGATCGCCTTCGGCATCCGCAACGTGACCCATATCGACAAGGCGCTGCGCGAGGCCCATCGCGTGCTGAAGTTCGGCGGCCGCTTCTTCTGCCTCGAATTTTCGACCACCACCTGGCCGGGCTTCTCGGACATCTATGACGTCTATTCGCACAGACTGGTGCCGCGTCTGGGTAAGCTCTTCGCCAATGACGCCGACAGCTATCGCTACCTGATCGAGTCGATCCGCCGCTTTCCGCCGATGCCGCAGTTCGAAAGCATGATCCGCGACGCCGGCTTCACCAGCACCAAGGTCGAGCCGATCCTGGGCGGCCTCGTCGCGATCCACTCGGGCTGGAAGGCGTGAGGTGCCCCACAAACAAAAAGCCCTTCCCCTTCAGGGGAGGGGCTTAAGTAGATGACCACCCACGCCACCCATATCTGGCGGCTCCTGAAATGGGGCCGGACGCTGGCGCGGCATGGCGCGTTGCGGGGGATCGAGCGCGATCCGCTGACGCCGGCGGCGGTGCGGCGGCTGGTGCGGCTCGCCCGCTTCGGCGCGCGGGTGCCGGCGCAACCGCGCTACGCCGATGCGTTCCAGGCGATCGGCCCCGCCGCGATCAAGCTGGGTCAGACGCTCGCCACCCGGCCCGACCTCGTTGGCGAGCAAGCGGCGACCGACCTCCTCCGCCTCCAGGACGCGCTGCCGCCTGTCCCGTTCGAGACGATCCGGGCGGAGATCGAACAGAGCTTCGGCCGGCCGCTCGAAGCGCTCTACGCCCGCTTCGACGAAGTGCCGGTGGGCGCCGCCTCGATCGCGCAGGTCCATCGCGCGCTCACTACCGATGGGCGCGACGTGGCGGTGAAGGTCATCCGCCCTGGTGTGATCGACCAGTTCAACCGCGACATCCAGACCTATGAATGGGCCGCCGCCCATGTCGAGCAGTTGGGCGGCGAGATCGCACGGCTGCGCCCGCGCCTGGTCATCGCCAACATGAAGCGCTGGACCGCGCGCGAGCTGGACCTGCGGCGCGAGGCGGCGTCCGCGTCCGAACTGGCCGAGGCGATGGAGGCGATGCCGGGATATTGCATCCCTGAGATCGACTGGGACCGCACGACCGGCCGGGTCATGACGATGGAGTGGATCGACGGCATCAAGATCGCCGATCGCGCCGCGCTGATCGCGGCGGGGCATGATGTGAAGGAACTGGCCGCGCGCCTCGTCAACGCCTTCCTGCGGCAGGCGATCGCCGAGGGCTTCTTCCACGCCGACATGCACCAGGGAAACCTGTTCGTGACGGCGAGCGGCGACATTGTTGCCATCGACTTCGGCATCATGGGCCGGATCGACCGGCGCGCGCGCATGTGGCTGGCGGAGATTCTCTACGGCCTCATCACCGGCAATTACCGGCGGGTGGCCGAGATTCATTTCGAGGCGCAATATGTGCCCGCTCATCATAATGTCGCGGAGTTCGCGACCGCGCTGCGCGCCGTGGGCGAGCCGATGCGCGGCAAGCCGGTGCGCGAACTGTCGGTCGGCGGGATGCTGGACGGGCTGTTCGCCATCACCCGCGATTTCGACATGCAGACCCAGCCGCACCTGCTGCTGCTGCAAAAGACGATGGTGATGGTGGAGGGCGTGGCGACCGCGCTCGACCCCGACATCAACCTGTGGGAAACGAGCGGCCCCTATGTGCGCGAATGGCTGCGCACCGAACTGGGGCCGGAGGCGAAGGCGGCCGACACGCTGATCGAAAATTGGCGCACGCTCCAAAGGTTGCCCGGCCTCATCCGGCGGATCGAGGACGCCTTCCCGGAAAAGGGCGGCGCGCCCCCGCCCCCGCCGCTGGCGGAGGTCAAGCTGATCCGGGTGGGCGGCGGATGGCGCTACGCGCTGGTGGCGACGCTGGCGGCAGCGGCCGGGGCTGGCGCGATGTGGCTGTCCCGGATGCTCTGACTTGCGGCCCAAGTAATACGGTATTACGTAATACCCATGAAGAGCGGCAAGCTGACGATCAAGCATCAGGTCACGATTCCGCGCGATGTGCGGCAGGCGCTGGGCCTCAAGGCAGGCGATGAAGTAACGTTCGCGCTGGAGGATGGGCGTGCCGTGCTGAGAAAGATCGATCGGTCGGAAATCGAATGGTCGCGTTTCCTGCAGGCCCAGATGCCCGAATGGGACGATCCGCAGGAGGACGCCTATTGGGCGGAATTATGAGCGCCATGTCATTGTCGCCGCATGACGTGGCAATTGTCCATGTCCCCTTCATCGAGCGGGAGGGCGGGCGCAAGCGGCCCGTCGTGATCCTTTCTTCGCAGGCGGCCAACAAGGCGACGGGGGTCGCCGTGGTCGCGATGATCACGCGCGGCGACGCACCGGCCAGGCATGGCGACATGACGATCAGCCGCTATGAGGAAGCGGGCCTGCACAAACCGTGCAAGATCAGGATGAAGATCTACACCGTCGAAACCGCCCAACTGACACCGGTTGGACGGCTCCAGACTGCTGACAGCACGGCGCTGACGTCCGGGCTGCGCGCGTTGCTCGCGTTATGACCCACCGCGTCCTCCTCATCGTCTCCGGCGGCATCGCGGCCTATAAGGCGCTGGAGCTTGTCCGCCTGCTCAAGCGGCGCGGCATTGCGGTGCGCGCGGTGCTGACGGAAAGCGCGAAGCAGTTCGTCACGCCGCTCAGCCTCGGCGTCCTGACCGAGGATCATGTCTATGGCGACATGTTCGACCTCAAGGAAGAGCGCGAGATCGGCCACATCCAGCTTAGCCGCCAGGCCGACCTCATCGTCGTGGCGCCGGCCACCGCCAACATTCTCGCCCGGATGGCGAGCGGAATCGCCGACGATCTCGCCACAACCATCCTGCTCGCGACCGACAAGCCGGTGCTGGCCGTGCCGGCGATGAACGTGCGGATGTGGCATCACAAGGCGACGCAGCGGAACCTGGAGACGCTGCGCGGCGACGGCATCCACATATTGGAACCGGCGAGCGGGGCGATGGCCTGCGGTGAATATGGCAAAGGCCGCCTGCCCGAGCCGGAGGAGATCCTTGTCGAGATCGAGCGATTGTTAACTACGCCGTTCGCTTCGAGCGAAGTCGAGAAGCCTGTCGCGACGCCGGTTCTCTACACGCTCGAACCGAACGGCAGTTTGCGCGGAAAACACATCCTCGTGACCGCCGGCCCCACGCATGAGCCGATCGACCCGGTGCGCTACATCGCCAACCGGTCGTCGGGCAAGCAGGGCTTCGCCATCGCCTCCGCCGCCGCCCGGGCCGGGGCGCGCGTGACGCTGGTGGCAGGGCCGGTCCACCTTCCCACCCCCGCCGGCGTCGATCGGATCGACGTGGAAACCGCGCGGGAGATGCTCGCCGCCGTGGAGGCCGCGCTGCCTGCCGACGCCGCGATCATGGTCGCGGCCGTCGCCGACTGGCGCACCGCCGACGCCGCCGGCCAGAAGATCAAGAAGGACGGCTCAGGCCAGCCGGCCGCGCTCGCGCTGGTCGAAAATCCCGACGTTCTGGCAACCCTGGGCCACCATCCTCATCGCCCCGCCCTGCTCGTGGGCTTCGCCGCCGAAACCGAAATGGTCGCCGCCCATGCCCAGGCAAAGCTCGCGAAAAAAGGCGCGGACTGGATCGTCGCCAACGACGTGTCGGGGGACGTGATGGGCGGGGACAGCAACGCCGTGCAGATCGTCACCGCCGCCGGCATCGACATCTGGCCATCCCTGCCGAAGGAACAGGTCGCCACCCGCCTCATCGAGAAAGTCGCCCATGCCCTCGCCGATCCAGATTAAATTAAAGCGCCTGCCTCATGGTGAGGGGTTGCCTGTCCCCGCCTATGCCACGGCGCACGCCGCCGGCATGGATGTGGTATCCGCCGAGGAATTGACCCTCCCCCCCGGTGGTCGCCATGCCGTCGCCACCGGCTTCGCCATGGCCATCCCCGAAGGCTATGAGGTGCAGGTGCGCCCCCGTTCCGGCCTTGCGCTCAAGCACGGCATCTCCCTGCCCAACACCCCCGGCACCATCGACGCCGATTATCGCGGCGAATTGAAGATCATCCTCATCAACCTTGGCGACCAGCCCTTCGCCATCGCGCGCGGCGACCGCATCGCCCAGTTGGTGGTCGCGCCGGTGCAGCTTGCCCGTTTCGCGGAAGTCGATAGTCTGGACGACACCGCCCGGGGAACGGGCGGCTTCGGATCGACAGGAGTGTGACGCGATGACGATGCTGCTTTCGCTGATGCTGGCCGCCACCCCCATGGCGGAGGCGGCGCCGCCCATGCCGCAAGAGCTGAGCAGCGTGCCCGTGATCGAGGGATGGCAAGGCCGGCGCATTTCGCCGCGCTGGTCGGAGGATGTCGCGCGGTTCTATCGCAAGGGAAAATGTACGGGCGCAGTGCCCTATGAAGGGTCGTGGCTGCTGGAAATCGACATGCTGTTCCTGCTGTCGCCGGACGGCAAGCCGCTGAAAATCGCGCCGGTCAATGTGAATTGCCCCGACGTGGAGCAGTTCGTAAGTGGTCGGGTGCTGGGCACGCTGCGCAATTCCTTCCCGAAAGCGGGGGGAGCCGAGGCGCGCTGGATGCGCTCACAGGTGCGCTTCCTCTGGTCCGACGCGCCGTGACGCTGACCGACGATCAACTCGAACGCTACGCCCGTCATATCGTGCTCAAGGAAATCGGCGGCGCGGGGCAGGCCCGGCTAATGTCGGCCGATGTCGCGGTGATCGGCGCGGGCGGCATCGGCAGCCCGGCGATCCTCTATCTGGCGGCGGCCGGGGTCGGCTCCATCCGGGTGATCGACGATGATGAAGTCGCCCTGTCCAACCTGCAACGGCAGATCCTGTTCGATGCCTCCGATGTGGGCGCGCCCAAGGCGGAAGCGGCGATGGCCGCGGTCCGTCGGCTCAATCCCGACGTCAAGCTGGTGCCGATCAACGCCCGGATCGACGCCGCCAATGCCGACACCATCCTGCGCGAGGCCGACGTCGTGCTCGACGGCTGCGACAATTTCGCGACCCGGCTGGCGGTCGCCGACGCAGCGCAGCGGCTGCGAATCCCGCTCGTCTCGGCGGCGGTGGGGCCGTTCGAGGGGCAGCTTGCCACCTATCGCGGCTGGGAAGCGGACAAGCCCTGCTATCGCTGCCTCGTCGGCGCGCCCGCCGACGCGCCCGAGCGCAACTGCGCGGAAACCGGAGTGATCGGCGCGCTCACCGGCGCGATCGGCAGCCTCGCCGCGCTGGAGACGATCCGCGCGATCGTGCCGTTCGGGGCGGACTTGGCCGGACGGCTGCTGATTGCCGACCTGTTGTCGATGCGCTTCCGCACGATCGACGTGGCGAAAGACCCGGCCTGCCCCTCCTGCGCGGCGGAACTGTGCGTCCCCTGATCCTGATCGCCGCCACGGCCGACGCGGAACGGTTGCGCAGCGCGCTGACGCTGGCGGCGGGCCAAGCGGCGCTGGGGGCCAAGGCGACTATTTTCCTGCACCTGGACGCTGTGGCGCTGCTGCGCCCACCGATGGCCGCTCCCCGCGACCCCGCGCACCGGGCAGCGGGCCTTCCCGACCTCGCCACCCTGCTCGACGAGGCGCTGGGGATCGGCGTGACGCTGATCGCCTGTCAGAGCGGTCTTGCTCTTGCGGGCATGACCACGGCGGATCTGCCGGCAGGAATCGGGATTGGCGGGCCGGTAGCGTTGCTGCAACAGGCTGGTGACGACGCCCGGCTGCTGCTCGCCTGACAGGTCAGCGGATAATCGGCAGGTAGCGGCGCAGATCGACGCCGTGCGGCGCGGACACGCGCCCGGCCGGCAGTTCCGATGCGCGGTCCCGATCGCTGCCGACCAGCACGCCCAGATGCGCCGCGCCCCAGAACGCGCCGAAGCAGAACAGCGCCGCCAGACCGATCCTGATCCCCTTCACGCGCCGCCCTCCCTTCGCCGCGCGCCTTGTACAGGGACGGCGAGGCGGCGGCAATATCACGCGCCCCACCGGCCCGCGATCAGAAATCGCGATAGCGTTCGTTGCCCACGAAGCCCAGCCGGGTGACGCCCGATCGCTTGATGTCGGCGAGGACAGCATCCACCATGACGTAGCGGGCGGCGGCGTCAGGCTGGAACTGCAATTCCGGCTCGACCGGCATTCGCAGCGTAGCGGCGAGATAGCGACGCAGCGTCAGCCGGTCGATCGGCGACCCGTTCCATTGGATGATGCCACCGGCGTCGATGCTCACCCGATTCTTGACCGGGTCGGGCCGGATCGGCTGCACCTGCCCCGGACCGGGCAGGTCGATGCCGATGCTGTGCGTCTGGATCGGGATGGTGATGATGAACATGATGAGCAGCACCAGCATCACGTCGATCAGCGGGGTGGTGTTCATGTCGGCCATGGGGAGCGCACCGTCTTGCGCGCTGCGGGGTCTTGCGAAGCTCAAAGCCATAAAGTCCCTCCTGTTGCTGATTATGATATAACAGCACATTCAACATGCGCTCCGCCGGGCCTGATGGCAAGAGGGCTTCTATTGACAGGGCAGACCGCCCATTTATGGGGAAGGCGCGGCCTTTTGCCGCCACGCACCTGCCCATTTTTTCAGAAAGTCTTCCCGTGTCCGCCATGCTCAAGATCACCCTGCCCGACGGTTCCGTGCGCGAAGTCGCGCCCGGCACCACCCCGGCGGACATCGCGGCGGCGATCGGGCCGGGGCTGGCGAAAGCCGCGATCGCCGCGCGCGTCGATGGCGAGCTGCGCGACATCGGCCGGCCGCTGGAAGCCGATGCGCAACTGGCGCTGGTGACGGCGAAGGACGAGGCCGACGCGCTGGAGCTAGCGCGGCACGACTATGCGCACGTCCTCGCCGAAGCGGTGCAGGCGCTGTTTCCCGGCACGCAGATCACCTTCGGCCCCGCGACAGAGGATGGCTTCTACTACGACTTCGCGCCGAAGGATCGCCCCTTCACCGAGGAGGATCTCCCCGCGATTGAGGCGAAGATGCGCGAGATCATCGCCGCCGACAAACCGCTCCGCCGCGAGGTGATCGACCGCGACCGGCTGATCGCGCAATGGGAAGCCGCGGGCGAGACGTTCAAGGCCCAATGGGCGGCGGAACTGCCCGCGGGCGAGGAACTGACCGTCTATCATAGCGGTGACGGCTGGTACGATATGTGCCGGGGGCCTCATCTCGCCTCGACCGGGAAGCTCGATCCGCAGGCGTTCAAACTCACGAGGGTTTCGGGCGCCTATTGGCGTGGCGACCAGAAGAATGCGATGCTTTCGCGCATCTACGGCACCGGCTGGCTGAACAAGAAGCAGCTCGATGCGCACCTCATGCGGCTGGAGGAAGCGGCCAAGCGCGACCATCGCAAGCTGGGCGCGGAGATGGACCTGTTCCACCTCCAGCAGGAAGCGCATGGCAGCGTTTTCTGGCACCCCAAGGGCTATATCATATGGCGGGCGCTGGAGTCCTATATGCGCCGCGCGATCGACGAGGCCGGCTATCGCGAGGTCAAGACGCCGCAGGTGATGGACGCGCGCCAGTGGGAGCAGTCGGGCCACTGGGGCAAATATCGCGAGAATATGTTCGTCATCCCCGACGAAGTGCCCAATGTCGAGGATGAAGGGCCGCTGGTGTCGGACAATGCCGACTGGATGGCGCTGAAACCCATGAACTGCCCGGCGCATGTCTTGATCTTCCGCCAGGGGATCAAGAGCTATCGCGACCTGCCCTTGCGCTTCTACGAGAATGGCTGCTGCCACCGCAACGAGCCGCATGGCGCGCTGCACGGCCTGATGCGGGTGCGCCAGTTCACGCAGGACGACGCGCATATCTTCTGCCGCGAAGACCAGATCGTCGAGGAGGTCCGGGCCTTCTGCGCGCTGGCCGACCGCATCTACAAGGATTTCGGTTTCACCTACTCGATCAAGCTGGCGCTGCGCCCCGAAAAGCGCTTCGGCACGGAGGAGATGTGGGACAAGGCGGAGGAGGAACTGCGCAACGCGGTCGCCGCCGCCGGTCTCAACACGCCGGACTATGGCTGGGAAGAACTGCCAGGCGAAGGCGCCTTCTACGCGCCCAAGCTCGAATGGCACCTGACCGACGCGATCGGCCGAACCTGGCAGGTCGGCACGATCCAGTCGGACCGCGTGCTGCCCGAGCGACTTGACGCCAGCTATGTCGGCGAGGATGGCGAGCGTCACCGGCCGGTCATGCTTCACCGCGCGATCTTCGGCAGTTATGAGCGGTTCATCGGCATTTTGATCGAACATTATGCCGGCCGCTTCCCCCTCTGGCTCGCCCCGGTGCAGGCGGTGGTCGCGACCATCGTGTCCGACGCCGATGACTATGCCCGCGATGTGGTGGAGAAGCTGCGCGCCGCCGGCATCCGCGCGGAGGTCGACACGCGCAACGAGAAGATCAACTACAAGGTGCGCGAGCACAGCCTGGCCAAGGTGCCCAACCTGCTGGTCGTCGGCCGGCGCGAGGCGGACGAAGGCACGGTGGCGCTGCGCGAACTGGGGAAGGACGGGCAGAGCATCCTTTCGGTCGATGATGTCATCGCGCGTCTTGCAAAAGAGGCGCGCGCACCCGATATGCGGTGAGGCAGAAATGCCGCAAGGGTGCGTGATTCCGTTACAGCGGAACCACGCACCCCTTTCGGCTTTGTGCAAAAGCCGCTAAGAGCCGTCCGTTTCGCTGAAACGACCATAGGAGATATTGCTATACGTCCCCCGATGATGCGCCGCCCGCTGGCGCCGCCGCCGAAGTCCGGCCCCCGCTACAATGAGTTCATCAACGTGCCCAAGGTGCGCGTGATCGACGACGAAGGCGAAAATCTCGGTGTGATGTTTACGCAGGAGGCGATCGAGCAGGCCTATGAGGTCGGCCTCGATCTGGTCGAGGTGTCGCCCAACGCCGACCCGCCGGTCTGCAAGTTCCTGGACATCGGCAAATATAAGTACGAGGCCCAGAAGAAGGCGAACATCGCCCGCAAGACCCAGAAGACGCAGGAGATCAAGGAGATCAAGATGCGTCCGAACATCGACGATCATGACTATGATACGAAGATGAAGAAGGTCCACGACTTCATTGGCGAGGGCGACAAGGTGAAGATCACGCTGCGCTTCCGCGGCCGCGAACTCAGCCACCAGCAGCTGGGCATGAACCTGCTCCAGCGCGTGGCCGAAAATGTCGCGGAAATCGCGAAGGTCGAAGCCTATCCCCGCATGGAAGGCCGGCAGATGCTGATGGTCCTCGCGCCGAAGTAAAGCCTGCCTTTCAAGGATTTTGCAAAAAGGGCGGCCTCCGACAGGGAGGCCGCCCTTTTTGCTATCGGGCCGTCTTGCACGGCATGACCGCCTCGCGCTGCGATGCCAGCCTCAGGCGGCGGGGCGATCCCGGTATAGATCGGGATACATGGCCTTGAAAGCGGCCAGCTTGGGCGCGTCCCAGCGCAGGATGTAGGGGTGGCGCGGGTTTTTGCGCATGAAGTCCTGATGGTCCTGCGCCGCGCTCTGGAAACCGGTGAAGGGTTCGACGCGGGTCACGATGGGGTCGCGCCACAGGCCGCTCTTCCCCAACTGCGCCAGATAGGCACGGGCCGCCCTGTCCTGCTGCGCGTTCAGCGGGAACAGCGCGCTGCGATATTGGGTGCCATGGTCCGGCCCCTGATAATTCAGCGTCGTGGGGTCGGCGATGACGGAGAAGAAAATGCGCAGCAAGGTGCCGTAGCTGACGATTTTGGGATCATAGGTCACGCGAACGGACTCGGCAAAGCCGGTGTCGCCTTCGCTTACCGTTTCATAATCGACGCGCCTGCCCCGGGGGCCGCCGGAGAAACCGGAGACGACGAGATGGACGCCCTTCACATGCGAAAAGACGCCGTCCACGCCCCAGTAGCAGCCGCCCGCGAAAACGGCCGTCTCCAGCTTCTGAGCAGGTGTGGCGTCAAGGGCGGGGACAGGCGCCTGCACGGCGCGTTCGGCGCAGGCGGGCGCGGCGACGACCAGCGCCGCAGCCAGTGCCGGAAAGATGCGCTTAAAGGGCCGCGCCATGAGTCGACGTCGCTGCAACGGCGGTGCTGCTGAACATCGGCGGCTCCTCGGGCTGGAGCACGAACATCGCCACCGCGCCCACCGCGAACCCGCCAAGGAAGCGCAGGAACAGATCGGACTTCAGGAACGCCTTCATGGCCAACGCCTTTCTCACTATTCGTTCGCCGGTCGTGCCGGCTGTGCAATTACCGTCCTGCGCCTTGCCCCTGACTGAATGGCCGGTGCCGCAGCAGCGACTTTCGACCAGCGTCGATCGGAAAACGACGAAAGCGACGGAACCTTCATTTGAGTTGTCGTTCGCAACGGGCATATAGAGCCTGTCGCGCCGATCACAAGACGGCGCGACAGGAAAAGGACCGTTTCGTTTTTTTGCCGCGCGACGGAGCGCGGCGCGTAGATGCGCCTATTTCAGCGCGGCGCAGGCTTCCTGGATACGGGTGCACGCCTTCTTCAGCACCTCGTCCGAGGTCGCATAGCTGATGCGGAAGGCGGGCGAGAGGCCGAACGCCGCGCCATGCACCGCCGCGACCTTGGCTTCATCGAGGAAATAGCCGATCAGCGCTTCGTCGCTGTCGATCACAGCGCCCTTCGGCGTGGTCTTGCCGATCACGCCGCTCGCGTCAGGATAGACATAGAAGGCACCTTCCGGCGTCGGGCAGTCCAGGCCCGGCGCGTCGTTCAGCATCGCGACCACCATGTCGCGGCGCTTCTTGAACACGGCGTTGCGCTCCTCTAGGAAATCCTGCGGCCCGGTCAGCGCCGCGACGGCGGCCGCCTGGCTGATCGAGCAGGGGTTGCTGGTCGACTGCGACTGGAGCTTGCTCATCGCCTTGATGATCCACTCCGGCCCCCCGGCGAAACCGATGCGCCAGCCGGTCATGGAGAAAGCCTTGGAACAGCCGTTGACCGTCAGCGTGCGATCATACAGTTCCGGGCACACCTGCGCGATGGTGGCGAAGGGCGTCGCAGCGTACCAGACATGCTCATACATGTCGTCGGTCATCACCAGCACATGCGGGTGACGCAGCAGCACGTCGGCCAGCGCCTTGAGTTCATCGGCCGAATAGGCTGCGCCCGACGGGTTGGAGGGCGAATTGAGCATCACCCATTTGGTGCGCGGGGTGATCGCCGCGTCGAGCTGCGCCGCGGTGATCTTGTACCCCTGGCTCGCCGGCCCCTCGATGAACACCGGCGTGCCGCCCGTGAAGTTCACGATGTCGGGATAGCTGACCCAATAGGGCGCGGGGATAATGACCTCGTCGCCGACGTCGACCGTCGCCACCAGCGCGTTGAACAGCGTGTGCTTGCCGCCCGAATTCACGCTGATCTGGCTGCGCTTGTAGACAAGGCCATTGTCGCGCTTGAACTTGAACATTACCGCTTCCTTGACGTCGGCAGTGCCGTCCACGTCGGTGTAGCGGGTCAGGTTGTTGCGGATCGCGGCGATGCCCGCGTCCTTGACGAAATCGGGCGTGTCGAAATCCGGCTCGCCCGCGGAAAGGCCAATCACGTCCACGCCTTGCGCTTTGAGCGCATTCACGCGCGCGCTCATGGCGAGCGTTGCGGACGGCTGGATGCGACCAAGGGCGGCGGACGTCTGGCTCATGATTCGATTCTTTCCTGAATATCCCCTTGTCCGCAACGAAGGCGGACGCGGCGTGCCTTAGTGCGCAACGGACGCAGGGGCAACCGGCCAGATCGGCCTTATTGGCTTGGGCCGGCGATAGCCGCGCTATCGCGCCAGCGTCGCGGCCACCATGCCGCGCGCAGCATTGCCGATGAAGAAGCCCCGCTCCAGGTCCGCGACGCGCAGATCGCCTTCCACCGCCTCGCCCATGTCGAGAAGGCTCCGGCGCAGCACGCCGGGCAGCAGACCGCGCGTGGCCGGCGGCGTCACCAGCTTGTCGCCCCGCTCGACGAACAGGGTGGAAAAACAGCCTTCGGTCAGAAAGCCATCGGCATCGGTCAGCAGCACCTCGAACGTGCCACCACGCTTCAGCGCATCGCGATAGAGGCTGCGGTCGGTGGTCTTGTGCAGCAGGCGCGGATCGTGCGGTGGTGCGCCGCGCGGTACAACCGCCACCGGCACGATCGCCTGCGGCCAGGTGCGGTGGTCGCGCACCTCGATCGCCACGGCCCCGCCCCGCGACACCAGCAGCCGAACGCGGCTGGGCGCGCGCAGGCGGAAGGTCGCGGCCTGCAACTCGTTGCGCACGGCGTGACGATCGAAACTGAAACCCAGCGCATCCGCGCTCGCCTTCAGCCGGGCGAGATGCAGGTCGAGCAGGCGCAGCCCCTCATGCGGGTCGAACGCCATGGTTTCCAGCAGGTCGAACCGTCCGTCAGCCAATCCCATCGAAAACTCTTCACGCTCCTGCCGGGGACAGGTCCGGCCGGGAGAGGAAGCGGCCCTTGGCCAGGCATTCCGCCCATTCGGCCTCTGCCACCGAATCCGCGACGATGCCGGAACCCAGGCCCAGCCGCCCGGTTCCTGCCCCTTCTTCGACGCAAATGGTGCGAATGGCAACATTGAAGGCGGCGTCGCCTTCGGGATCGATCCAGCCCATCGTGCCGGTATAGACGCCGCGCGCATGGCCCTCGACCGTGTCGATGATCTCCATCGCCCGCACCTTTGGCGCGCCGGTGATGGAGCCGCAGGGGAAAAGCACGCGCAGCACGTCGACCGGCGACAGGCCGGGCAGGATGCGCGCGCGCACCGTCGACACCAGTTGATGGACGGTGGGGTAGGTTTCCACCTTGAACAGGTCGGGCACCGTCACGCTTCCGGCCTGCGACACGCGCGACAGGTCGTTGCGCAACAGATCGACGATCATCAGATTTTCGGCGCGCTGCTTGGCGTCGCTTTCCAGCCAGCGGGCGATTGCCGCGTCCTCCTCGCCCGGCCGGGCGCGGGGCGCGGTGCCCTTCATCGGCCGCGCGGTCAGCTGCCCGCGCACCTGCGTGAAGAAGAGTTCGGGCGAGAAGGACAGGATCGTGCGCCCGCCATCCCGGATCACGCCGCCATAGCCCGCCGCCGCGCGCGGCCGGACGGCGGCGTAGAGCGCCATCGGATCGCCGGCCAAGTCGATCTCGCAGGGAAAGGTGAGGTTAACCTGATAGATGTCGCCGGCGCGGATATAGTCCTGCACGGCCGCAAACGCTGCGCGATACCCGGCCTCGTCGATCATCGGCCGCAGCGCGCCGACCTGCGCGCCGGCCGGGTCGGGCAGCATTGCCGACAGGTCGCCCGGCGCAATCAGGCGTACGCCCTCGAACAGGCCGAACCAGGCGAGCGGCTGCCCCGTGCGCCCGGCCGGGGTGCGCCGCCGGGCGACGGGGCCGAGCCGATCCTCCAGCGCAAGCCCCGCCTCATACTGCATATAGCCCGCAACATGCAGTCCGGCTTCGCGCGCGTCGGCCAGCCTGTCGAGCATCGGCTGCACCTGCCCCATGTCCAGCGCCACGACCGTCTCCACCGGATCGCGATAGAGGCGGGCCGGCGCCGCCCCGCGCACCCGCGCGTCGTCGAACAGGCAAAAGGCGTCGTCGGGTCCGGGCAGATGCATGGGCGCTTCTTATCAGGCTTTGCCGGCCACGAAAGGGCACAGGCGCGCAAAGCGCCATTGCGCGATCGGGGCGGACGCCCTAGCGCATCGCCGATGACCCATGGCGATCCCCGTCCGATCCGGCCTGCGCTGTCGCGCGCGTTGCGCGGCCGTTGTCCCGCCTGCGGGACGGGCCGGCTGTTCAGCCGCTTCCTCAAGGTCGCGCCCGCCTGCACCCATTGCGGGCTGCGCCTCGACGGGCATCAGGCGGACGATTTCCCGGCCTACATCGTTATCCTGCTGCTCGGCCATATATTGGTGCCGCTTATGATCGAAGTGAACGCCGCGCTGGCGATCCCGTTCGGCTGGCAGGCGGCGTTGTGGCCGACGCTCGCGGTGCTGCTCGCCACGGCGATGATCCAGCCGGTCAAGGGCGCGGTCATCGCCTTCCAGTGGAGCCGGCGGATGGCCGGCTTCGCCTGATCCCCATCCGGGCCTTCAGTCAGGCTTCCGCAGAAAATTCAGTTCCATGGCCTCGCGCAGCGTGTCGTCGATGATCCGCCGCCCCTCCGCGCCATGGGTCACGACAGTCGTGTCGGCGGTGGCGACGCACACCCCCTTCTGAAATCCGGCGGAGCTGATCGTCCAGCTGGTTCGGCCGATATGGCCGATCGCGCAATGCACCTCGAACGGATAGGGGAAATGCGATTCCTCGATGAAGTTGAGCGTCACATTGGCCACCAGCCAGCGCACCCCCTGCTCCTGCGGATGGCGGCCAAGATGGTGGTGGAACCGGATGCGGGCGGTTTCGAAGATGCCAGAAATCGCCACATTATTGATGTGGCCCATGGTATCGAGATCCTGGAACCGCGTATCGACGCTGGTGACGAAACGATAGGCATCGGGGCTGAGCCGCCAGGGTTCGGGTTTGGCCATGTCCTGATTAGTCCCTGCATTTCCGTTCCTGGCAACTTAGGCGCGCGGGACGGTGATGCAATCGTGTCGGCAAAAATGGCGCGACTGCGGCCTTTATGACACAGGCTGAACCGGCGTGCGGCAACATATCGTTTCTGAGCCGCCCCATGGACTTGCGGCGCGACCCGCCATAGTTTCGCGTCCGCCACGATCCAGTCTGGAAACCCGCCGATGATCCGATACAGCCGCGCCGCCATTTTCCTGCACTGGGCGATCGCCGCCCTTCTCGCCTTCCAGCTTGCGGTAGGCTGGGCGCTCGAACATCTGGGCGCGCGCGGCTTTGCCCTGTACCAGATGCACAAGTCCGTCGGCATGACCATCCTCGCGCTCACGCTGGCGCGGATCGCCGTGCGCTGGTGGAAGCCACGCCCGCCCAAGAGCGAGGGGGGATGGCAGGGTGCGCTGGCGAGCGCCGTTCATTTTGGCCTCTACATTTTCATGATCGGCGCGCCGCTGACCGGCTGGGCGCTGGTGTCGACCGCGAAGGTAAAGGTGCCCACCCTGATCTTCGGCGTGCTGCCGCTGCCCCATCTGCCGCTGCCCCATGGCACGCATGACTTGGCGGAGGGCGGCCATGGCCTGCTCGCCTGGATCGGCGTCGCCCTCTTCCTGCTCCACGTCGCGGGCGCACTGCGGCACCATCTGCTGATCGGCGACGGGCTGCTCTACCGCATGACGCCGGTGCGAAGCCCGGTGCTGCTCGTGGCGCTGCCGGCGCTGGTGGTGCTGGGCTTCGTGGCGGGCCGCGCGATCCTGCCCGGCGTCGCGCCCGCGGCTCCTGCCGCAGTGACCGGCGCCCCCGCCAACGAAAGCGAACCCGCCGAACTCGCCAATGCAGCCGCGAACCTTGCCGCCCCCGCGGACAATGCCGCCGCCAACGCAACGGAGGCCGCCGCAGACGAACCCGCCGGTCCACCGCCGGCCTGGGCGGTGCAGCCGGGCGGCCGCATCAGCTTTTCGGTCGGCAATGACGGCGAAACGATCAGCGGCAACTTTTCCAAATGGACGGCGAAGATCGTGATGGACCCCGATCATCCGCAAAGCGCCGGCATCGCCGTCACCATCGATGTCGGATCGGCCAGCGTGGGCGACGCCTACAAGGACGGAATGCTGCCGGGCGACGAATTCTTTGCCGCCGCCGCGCACCCCACCGCCACCTTCGTCGCAAAGGGAGCCGAATCGACCGGACCGGGGCGGTATCGGGCAAGCGGCACGCTCACGCTCAAGGGCGTGTCGAAGCCGCAGACGATCCGCTTCACCCTGTCGGGCGACGGGGCGACGCGCAAGGTATCGGGCACCGCGACTGTGGCGCGCGCCGCCTTTGGCGTCGGCAATGGCGACAGCAGCGGCAGCCTCGCCCCCCAGGTGGCGGTGACCTTCGCCTTCACCGCGAAGCGACAGGACTGACGCACTCTGTTCATAGCGGAGCAGGCAGGTGCGGCAGCGACAAAAGATTGCGTGTCGCCATGGTCCAACTGGTACATTCTTGCCTTGCCTGGCCGACAGGCGTAGGGGCGGCCCCTATTTTATCGTGCGCGAAGGAGACGAGACGTGGCGGCGAAGTGGACGCCGGATAGCTGGCGCAGCCAAAAAGGCATCCAGATGCCCTTTTACAAGGATCAGGCCGCGCTCGCCTCGGTCGAAAGCCAGCTCAGCCAGTTTCCGCCGCTCGTATTCGCGGGCGAGGCGCGGCACCTGAAGGCCGACCTGGCCAAGGTCGCGGCCGGCGAAGCCTTCCTGCTTCAGGGCGGCGACTGCGCGGAAAGCTTCGCCGAATTTCACCCGAACAACATCCGCGACACCTTCCGCGTGCTGCTCCAGATGGCGGTGGTGCTGACTTTCGCGTCGAAGCTGCCGGTGGTGAAGGTCGGCCGCATGGCGGGCCAGTTCGCCAAGCCCCGATCGGCCGACACCGAGACGATCGGCGGCGTCGAGCTGCCGAGCTACCGCGGCGACAATGTGAACGACATCGCCTTCACGCCGGAAGCGCGCGAACCGGACCCGGAGCGGATGGTGCGCGCCTACAACCAGTCGGCGGCGACGCTCAACCTGCTGCGCGCCTTCTCGACCGGCGGCTATGCCAGCCTCGACCGGGTGCATGGCTGGATGCTCGATTTCATGGGCCGGTCCCCATGGGCCGCGAAGTTCGAGGCGATGGCCGACCAGATCGGCCAGGCGCTCGACTTCATGCGCGCCTGCGGCCTCGACGCCGACAGCGTGCCGCAGCTTGGCGGCACCAGCTTCTACACCAGCCATGAAGCGCTGCTGCTCCCCTTCGAGCAGGCGCTGACCCGGCAGGATTCGCTGACCGGCGACTGGTACGACACGTCCGCGCACATGCTCTGGATCGGCGACCGCACCCGGTTCGAGGGGTCGGCCCATGTCGAATATCTGCGCGGCATCGGCAATCCGATCGGCATGAAATGCGGTCCGAGCCTGGAGCCGGACGCGCTCATTCGCCTGCTCGACGTGCTGAACCCGGCACGGGAAGCGGGGCGCATAACGCTCATCACCCGCTACGGTCATGACAAGATCGAGGCGGGCCTGCCCAAGCTGGTCCGCGCCGTCCTGCGAGAAGGGCACCCGGTGGTCTGGTCCTGCGACCCGATGCACGGCAACGTCATCAAGGCGGCGAACGGATACAAGACGCGCCCGTTCGAGCGCATCCTCGCCGAAGTGCGCGGCTTCTTCGCCGTGCACCGCGCCGAGGGCAGCTTCGGCGGCGGCATCCATGCGGAAATGACCGGCCAGAACGTGACCGAATGCACCGGCGGCGCGATCGCCATCACCGACGAGGGGCTGGCCGACCGCTATCACACCCATTGCGACCCGCGCCTCAACGCCGCGCAGAGCCTTGAGCTGGCTTTCCTGCTCGCCGAAATGCTGAACGAGGAACTGAAGGAACGTCGCGCGGCGGCGTGATCGAATAAGGGGGCGGGATCGTTTGATCCTGCCCCCATTTTCACTCACGCGCCGCCGGAACGCGCCTTTGCCCTTCGCGCGAAGATATTCAGCACCTCGACCAACGTCGAAAAGGCCATCGCCGCATAGATATAGCCCTTGGGCACATGCACGCCGAAGCCGTCGGCGATCAGCACGGCACCGATCATCAGCAGGAAGCCCAGCGCCAGCATCACCACGGTAGGGTTGCGGGCGATGAAGTTGGCCAGCGGATCGGCGGCCAGCAGCATCATCGTCACCGCGACGATCACGGCGATATACATCACCGCCAGATTGTCCGTCATGCCCACCGCCGTAAGGATCGAATCGAGCGAGAAGATCATGTCGAGCAGGATGATCTGAAGAATCGCGCTGCCAAAGGTCGTGACCGCCGCGCCCTTCGCGTCCAGCACCGCGTCGCCGGCGGCAGGGTCGACATTATGGTGGATTTCCTTTGTCGCCTTCCAGATCAGGAACAGGCCGCCCGCGATCAGGATCAGGTCGCGCCAGGAAAAATCCGTCTCGAACGTCGGCGCGCCGTTCATGCCCGGCGGTCCGCTGAAGCCCAGGTTGAACACCGGCTGCGTCAGCCCGACGATCCAGGCGATCATCGACAGGAGGACGAGCCGCATCGCCAGCGCCAGACCGATGCCGATCTTGCGCGCCCTTGGCCGCTGCGCTTCGGGCAGCTTGTTGGTCAGGATCGAGATGAAGACGAGATTGTCGATCCCCAGCACCACCTCCATCACCACCAGCGCGATGAGCGCGGCAAGGGCCGTAGGGTCGGTGAAGGCGGTAAGCAGGCTGTCCATGAATGTCTCTGGAAAAATCCGTTCGGTGTCGCAACAAAGCCTGTGGGACGCTATCGTTCCTTTGTTGCTGCTTGATGCCTGGCAAGTGAAATTATAGGAATTTGGCCGGATAGTATCGGGGAGGAGTCACGATGGTGAAGTGGATGTTGCCGGCCATGGTCGCAATCGTCCCAACGGCGGCGCAGGCTGAAATCTTCGAGATGACGGGTCATTTCCCGGCCCCCTACCGGGAGGTCAGCCTGGCGCGCAGCATCGGCATCGACCGGATCGGCGGGCGGGACGGCATGGCGCTCAGCCTGGCGCTGGAGCAGCAATTGAGCCGCCCCGGCCCGGACGGGCGGCCCTATTACGACCTCGTCGCCCTGTCGCGGCGCGGGCCGGATGCCGACGCCCTCGTCAACGGTATCGCCGACGCCTCCGTGCGGCGCGGCCAGACCGAGCGCGAGGTCGAGAATTGCGTGCAGAAACAAGGGTCCATCTGCATCAAGAAGGAGAAGGCGAAGGTCAGTTGCATGCAGGAGACGGTCAGCTTCTCGTCCACCCTGCGCGTGGCGCGCGCCGAAGATGGCCGCATCCTCTACACCCAGACCCGGCCGCAGACCGACACGCTCGTCACCTGCCCGAACGATACGCAGCGCCGATCCCCCCAGGAGAGCATCGACCGCATGGTCGAAGCCGCCGCGTCGGCCTTCGTCGATGACATCGTGCCCCGGTTCGATCGCTACAAGATCCGCTTGCGTGAGGAGCGCGCGGGCATGGACAAGGCGACGGCGCAGGCCTTCAAGGACAGCATCCGCCTGTCGCAGCGCGACCCCGACGCCGCCTGCGCGCAATGGGCGCAGATGGACGCCGCCCTGCCCAATCATCCCTCGCTGCTTTTCAACCTTGGCCTGTGTGCCGAAAAGACCGGCGATTACGAAAAAGCCGGCAGCTATTATGCCCGCGCGCCGCGCGCCGGGGAGGACGCCACGCGCGTCCGCAACCTTGCGATCGGCCGCGCCGATGCGGAGGAACGGGCGAAAACCGGTTGAAGCCCGCTGGACTTGGTTCCCACCCTGCCCTAGCGACGGACCAGTCCTGATCCCGTGCCGCGGCGTGCAGCCGCAACCATTTGCGAAAGGCGGCCCCATGTCCAGAACCACCCTCACCCGTTTCCTGATCGAGCAGCAGCGCGATCACAACGCCCTGCCCGGCGAACTCCGCCTGCTGATCGAAACCGTGGCCCGTGCCTGCAAGACGATCAGCCATGCGGTCGGCAAGGGCGCGCTGGGCGAGGTTCTGGGCAGTCTAGACAGCGAGAATGTGCAGGGCGAAGTGCAGAAGAAGCTGGACGTGATCGCCAACGAACTGCTGCTCGACGCCAATGAATGGGGTGGCCATCTCGCCGCGATGGCGTCGGAGGAGATGGAGACCATCTATCCCATCCCCAACCGCTATCCCAAGGGCGAATATCTGATGCTGTTCGATCCCATCGACGGGTCCAGCAACATCGACGTCGACTTGTCGGTCGGCACCATCTTTTCGGTGCTCAAGGCGCCCGAGGATTGCGCGGGGCGCGACGTGACGGAGGAGGATTTCCTCCAGAACGGCCGCAGCCAGGTCGCGGCGGGTTATGCCATCTACGGGCCGCAAACCATCCTCGTGCTGAGCGTGGGCACCGGCGTCTATGAATTCACCCTCGACCGCGAGGTCGGCAGCTGGGTCATGACCGACCCGGACATGAAGATGCCGCAGGGCAAGTGCGAATTTGCCATCAACATGTCCAACCGCCGCCAGTGGTCGCCCGCCGTCGAACGCTATATCGACGAGCGGGTGCTGGGCGCCAAGGGGCCGTGCGGCAAGGACTACAATATGCGCTGGACCGCCTCCATGGTCGCCGACGTCCACCGCATCCTCAAGCGCGGCGGCATCTTCATGTATCCCTACGACCATCGCTCGCCCGGCAAGGCGAAGCTGCGCCTGATGTATGAGGCCAATCCGATGAGCTTCCTGATCGAACAGGCCGGGGGCGCGGCGAGCGACGGGTTCATGCCGATCATGGACGTGACGCCCACAGGCCTGCACCAGCGTGTCGGCGTGGTGCTGGGTGACGTGGCGGAAGTGGAGGCGGTGCTCGCCTATGCGCGCGAAAGCGAGACGGTGGCGGGCTGAAACAAAAATGGGGGAGAGCGCGGCAACGCGCTCCATCCCCCAGCCATGCCCCGCCTGCCGGTCTTACCGGCGGCTCCTCTCCAGAAACTTGTTTTGATGGCGGGACGCCGGCTCCGACCTTCTAGTGCAGGCGCATGACAAAAAAAAGGCCGATCGCGAGACCGGCCTGAAAGTTTTTAGGAGAGGATGCCTGAAAGGCACAGCCCTTTTGGCCTGCTCGGACGATTGCTGCAAATGCGAAGGGCGCAAGAACGATTGCACGACGTGCAATCAGGCGCGCGACGCGGACCGGTAAAGCAAATGTCAGGGGTTTGAGGATAGTGCCGCGCGATGCACGGCACCGCACCCGGCCCTGACCAGACCCGCGCCCCGATTCGCTATCGCCGCGACATTGACGGGCTGCGCGCGGTCGCGATCCTTCCGGTGCTGCTGTTCCACGCGCATGTGCCGGGCTTTTCCGGCGGCTATGTTGGCGTCGACATCTTCTTCGTGATTTCCGGCTTCCTCATCACCGGCATCATCGCTCGCGAAGTGGACGAAGGTCGCTTCTCCCTCACGCGCTTCTACGAACGCCGCTTCCGCCGGATCATGCCCGCGCTCGCGCTCATGATCCTAGCCGTGCTGGGCGGCGCGGCATGGCTCTATCTGCCCGGCGATCTGGAAGGGGTGCCGCGATCGGCGCTGGCCGCGACGCTGTTCGCCTCCAACCTCTGGTTCTTCACGGACACCGGCTATTTCGCCGGCGGCGCGGACGTGAAGCCGCTGCTTCACACCTGGTCGCTGGCGGTGGAGGAACAATATTATATCGGCTTCCCGCTGCTCCTCCTGCTGCTCGCCCGCTTTGCTCCGGCCCGACGGACGCAAGCCGTCGCGGCGATCGCCGCCGCCTCGCTCGCGCTGGCGATCGCGATGCAGCGCGACACCAGCGGCTTCGCCTTCTACCTGCCCGCCACGCGCGCGTGGGAGTTGCTCGCCGGATCGCTTCTGGCGCTGGGCGCCGTGCCGCCGATCCACGCGCGCTGGCTGCGCGAACTGAGCGCCTGGACGGGCCTGGCTGCGATCACGGCGGCGGTCCTCCTGTACGACCGGACGACGCCGTTCCCCGGCCTTGCCGCGTTGCCGCCAGTGCTGGGCGCGGCGTTGCTGATCCACGCAGCGCCGGGCACGCAGGCCGCCCGCCTGCTGTCGCTGCCACCGCTCGTGGGCGTGGGCCTGATTTCCTACTCGCTCTATCTGTGGCACTGGCCGCTCATCGTCTTCACGGAATATGCGACCGACGCGCCGCTGTCGGGCATCACCCGCCTGATCGTGATCGCCGCCGCCGTTGCGCTTGCCACTGCGTCCTGGCGGCTGGTCGAGCGCCCGTTCCGCGATGCGCGCGCCGTACCCGCACCTTCCATATTCCGCTTCACCGCCGGGGCGATGGCGTTGCTCTGCGGGCTATCGCTGGGCCTCATCGCGGCGGGAGGCTGGCCCGGCCGATTCCCGGCCGCAGCACTCAAGCCGATGGCCGGGCAGCAGGATTTCAGCCCCGCGCGCAAGGCCTGCCATGACAGTTTCATGCGCCACGCCGAACCCTGCGTGCTGGGCGCGGCGGTCCGGCCCGACGCGCTCCTCTGGGGCGACAGCCATGGCGTCGAGTTCGCCTATGCCTTGTCGCTGCGGGCGAGGGCGGAGGGTCGATCGCTGATCGAGCGGACGACCTCCAGCTGCCCGCCGGTGCTGGGCTATGAAGCGACCGACCCGCGCTGCGCCGCCGCCAACCGCGCCGCCTTCGCCGCGATTCGCGCCGATCCGGCGATCACCCGCGTCTATCTTGCGGCCTTCTGGGCCAATGGCGATTTCGACCGGCCCGATTTCGTGGCCAAGCTCGACCACACCGTGGCGGCACTGCGTCAGGCGGGAAAGGCCGTGACGATCATCGGACCCATGCCGCCCCAGTCGTTCGATGTGCCCCGCCGCCTCGCCCATCTGGCGCTTGCCGGCCAAGACGCGGCGGAGGCGGGCGTCCCTCGCGCGGCGGTGGACGCAAGCACCGTCCATCTGCGCGCGCTGTTCGCCCGGCTGCATGACAAGGGTGTCACGATCATCGATCCGGTCGCGCGCCTGTGCGACGCGCGCCGCTGCGCCATCGAACGGGGCGGCAAACCGCTCTATTTCGATTCGCACCATCCCAGCCTGACCGCGGCGAAATGGATCATCGACAGCGTCAGTTAGGCCGTCATTCCGCCGCCAGCGCGTAGCTGGCGCGCGGCAGCTCGGCCGCCAGCGCCTCCGCCATCGCGCCGACCACCGCCTGCATCCGCGCCAGCCCCGGCCCGGGCTGCTCCAGCGCCGCGTCGAGGTAGAGCGTGCGATCCACTTCCACCTGCATCGCGTGCAGGGCCTGATCGGGCCGGCCATGCCGCTCGATCAGATGATCGCCGGCATAGGGGTGATTGTGCGCGACCGTGATCCCCCGGCTCTCCGCCACGTCCGCCGCAAGGGTGACGAGGCGCGTCGAGGCGCTGCGGCCGAAGCGATCGCCCAACACCAGGCCCGGCGCGCTCTGCCCGGCGGCCGGCGGCGGAACCGGTGGCATGGAATGCAGGTCGATCAGGATCGCATGGCCGTGCGCCTGACGGGCGGCGTTCATCAGCCCCGCGACCGCAGCATGGTAAGGCCGGTGCGCGCTCTCGATCCGGCGCTGCGCCTCCGCCCAGCGCATCGGACGCTGCCACAATTCATGCGCGCCCGGCAAGCGGCGCGGGAAAAGGCCGAGGCCGCCGCGCAGCTTGGCGCTGCTGTGCAGCGCTGCCGTGCGCGGCAGGTCGGCGATCATCGCGGGGTCGATCTCCCGCTCATGCCGGTTGAGGTCGATCATGGCCCGCGGCGTCCGCGCGACGAGGACGGAAAAGCCCCGCGCGACGAGCGGCTGGACGAGCAGATCGGCCCATCGATCCTCCAGCCGGCGCAGCACCTGCGCCGGGACACGGGCCGCAGCAAGGAGTTCGCCCGGATAGTCGCGCCCCGCATGGGGCACCGACAGGATGACGGGGCGATCGGGCGTGGCGGGACCGTAGAGGTCGAAGCCGGGCGCACTGCGGGTCGGGATCAGCGGCACGGCTTGGTCCAAGACGTCTCCTTTCCGCCTCAGCGCCAAAAAAGGGTTGCTCGGCTGGATAATATTTACACCTTGTCGCATATAAGCGGGCGTCGCGCCACCCTGTCGGGCGCGCGCGGGCCGGCGGCGCAGCCGGTGGGGCAAGTTGGGGACGATGGTTCGGATATTATTGGCGGAAGATGACGAGAGCATGCGGACCTATCTGGCTCGCGCGCTGGAACGGTCGGGCTATGAGGTCGTCGCGGTGGCGACCGGCGTGGAGGCGCTGCCGCATATCGAAACGGACCGGTTCGACCTGCTGCTGACCGACATCGTCATGCCGGAAATGGACGGTATCGAACTGGCGCAGCACGCGGCGCAGGTCGCGCCCGACATGCGGATCATGTTCATCACCGGCTTTGCCGCCGTGACGCTGAAGGCCGGCAAGGCCGTGCCGCAGGCCAAGGTGCTGTCCAAGCCCTTCCACCTGCGCGAACTGGTGCTGGAGGTGGAGCGCATGTTCGGCAGCCCGGCTGTATCGCCCGAATTGCGGCCCTAGTCCGGGACGACTTCCTGCATGTCGGGCGTCGGGTCGAGCGGCTTGCCGGCCATCGCGGCATTGAACCGGTCGCGATCCAGCCCCTTTTCCCAGGCCGACACCACCACCGTCGCAACCGCGTTGCCGATGAAGTTGGTGAGGCTGCGGCACTCGCTCATGAAGCGATCGACGCCGAGGATCAGCGTCATGCCCGCGACCGGCACCGACGGCACGATCGACAGCGTCGCGGCCAGCGTGATGAACCCCGCCCCCGTGACGCCAGCCGCCCCTTTGGACGAGATCATCGCCACGAGCAGCAGCAGGATCTGCTCCTCCAGGCTGAGATGGACGTTACACGCCTGCGCGATGAACAACGCGGCAAGCGTCATGTAGATGTTGGTGCCGTCGAGGTTGAAGCTGTAGCCGGTCGGCACCACCAGTCCCACGACCGACTTGCGGCACCCGGCCCGCTCCATCTTCTCGATCAGGCTGGGCAACGCCGCTTCCGACGAGGAGGTGCCCAGCACCAGCAGCAGTTCGGCCTTCAGGTAGCGGATGAGGTGCAGGATGTTGAAGCCGACCGCCCAGCCGACCGCCCCGAGCACCACCAACACGAACAGCAGCGAGGTGAAGTAGAAGGTCGCGACCAGACCTGCGAGGTTGGCGAGCGTGCCGACGCCATATTCCGCGATGGTGAAGGCCATCGCGCCGAACGCGCCGATGGGCGCGGCCTTCATCAGGAATGACACGAGCTTGAATACCGCGTGACTGGCCGATTCCAGCACGGTCATCAGCGGCGCGGCCTTCTCGCCGATCATCGTCAGGGCAATGCCGAACAGGATGGCGACGAACAGCACCTGGAGGATGTTGCCATCGGCCACCGCCGACACCATGGTCGAGGGGATGATGCTCATCAGGAAGCCGGTCAGCGTGCGCTCATGCGCCTGATGGGCGAAGTCGGCGACCTTGCCAGCGTCCAGGGTCGCAGGATCGATGTTGAGGCCCGCGCCCGGCTGAACCACATTTGCGACGATCAGGCCGACGATCAGCGCCAGCGTGGAAAAGGTCAGGAAGTATCCGAACGCCTTGGCCGTCACCCGGCCGATCGCGCCCAGTTCCTTCATGCCCGCGATGCCGGTGACGATGGTCAGGAAGATGACCGGCGCGATGATCATCTTCACCAGCTTGATGAAGGCTTCGCCGAGCGGCTTCATCTGCTTGCCCGCCTCGGGCCAGAAATGGCCCATCAGCACCCCCAGCGCGATCGCTGCCAGCACCTGGACATAGAGTTGGCGGTAGAAAGGCAGGCGCGGCGCGGTCTGGACCGGTGAAGATGGCGATGGCATCATGGAATGGCGCGTCCCCCTTGGTACGGCCAGCATATGAGGCCGCTTCGCGCTGTCCAGACAATTGTGGCTGGCAGGATTATCGGTGCACCGCAAATTCCCGCTTGCGCCCTCCCCCGGCCCCGGCTATTGGCCCCCTCCACAGTGGGCGTGTAGCTCAGTGGTAGAGCACTGTGTTGACATCGCAGGGGTCGCAAGTTCAATCCTTGCCACGCCCACCATCGAAAAGCCCGGCCGGTCGTGGACCTGCCGGGCTTTTTGTTGCGGCGCATGATCTTGCGCTTGCGAGGCGGACGGACGCGCCGCGGCCCTGTTACAGATCGATGCTGCGGCGCTCCCTCGCACTGGCCAGGCCCGCGTCAAGCACCTCCATGACGCCCAACGCCTGGGTCGCTGGCGAAGGGTTCGGCCCTTCGCCCCGGATCGCCAGTGCGAGCGCGCGCCAGAACGCGCGATAGTCGCCCCGCACATTGAGCAGAGCAACAGGCCCCTCCTGTCCGTCTGCGGCGGTAAAGATGCCGCGATTGGGATCGAGACCGAATTCGGGATCGGTCGGCACGGCGCCTGCCAGGATCGCCGGCTCCTGCGTGTCCAGACCATGCTTGATCCAGCTGCCGCCCGTGCCGTGGACCGCGAAGCGCAATCCATGATCGGCGGCAAGCTTGCTGGAATGCAGCACCACCCGGCAGCCTTCATAATGCAGCACGGCGTGGAACCAGTCCGGCGCGGGCGCGCCCTCCCGCATCGTCGCGATGTCGGCGGTCACGGCCTGTGGCCGGCCGAACAGCTGCAAGGCCTGATCGACGAGATGCGGTCCCAGATCGAACCAGGACCCGCCCTCCCGCGCTTCCTTCCACACGGCAGGGGCCGCGGGGCGCCAGCGGTCGAAATGACTTTCGAAATGCACGACGCGACCGAACTGCCCCGCGTCGATCATCTGCCGAAGAGTGAGAAAATCGGCGTCCCAGCGTCGATTGTGAAACACGCTCAGCACCACGCCCGCCTCTTCGGCTCGGGCCGCGACCGCGCGGGCATCGTCAAGGCGCGTCGCGAACGGCTTGTCGACCAGGACATGCTTGCCCGCGTCGATCGCGGCGAGCGCATGGCGCGCGTGCCAGGCATCGGGGCTGCACACGATCACAAGATCGACGCCCGGTCGCGCGAGCAGCGTATCGACGTCCGCCACCACAGCGACATCGGGGTGCTGCGCATGGACTTTGGCCGGGTCGCTCGACACGACGGCGCGCAGGGCCATGCCCGGCGTCGTCTGCACGAAGGGGGCGTGGAACACCCGTCCGCCAAGACCATAGCCGATCAGGCCAACGCCGATTGTCGTCATTCCCAAGCCTTTCTATCAAAGCCACCGAGGCGCAGCGATAGAGGGCGCAGCCTTGGGTGTCGATGTTCGCGCGCAACATGGAATAGTGCCTTACGCCGGTGCGGCGCATCGACCGGCGTCAGCAATCGCGCGACTTCATCCGGCGCAATAGGGCCGGCCCCTCAAGCCTCGGCATCTTCGATAATGCGGACCAGCAATGTGCCCTCCTGCACCTGCGCGCCCTGCTCCACCGCCAATTCGTCCACAATGCCGTCGAAGGGCGCGACGAGGCTATGTTCCATCTTCATGGCTTCCAGCGTGACCAGTTTCCGGCCCTTTTCGACCCGCTGACCCTGCTGCACCTCGACCGCGATCACCCGCCCCGGCATCGGCGACAGAATCGCGCCGTCGCCCGCAGCGCTCCCCGCGCGGGGTGTCACCCGGAACGGTCGCACGTCCCAGCTCTGGCCATGTTCCGTCACCAATATGCGCGGGCGCGGGTCGCCGAACAGCTCCGCGCCGCCACCCGCGACCTCGACCTCCACGGGCTGGCCATCGACGAGGATGCGCGCCGTCGTCCGCTGCGCGGCGTTGAGGCGGAATCCCGCAAGGCCGCCAGCGCCGCCCAGTCGCGCCGCCGCCCGAGCCAGCGCATCCCCGCCCGGCAACGGGTCGGGCATCAGCGCGTCTCCCGCTCGGGCGATCAGGCCGGTATCGACGCTGCCAGCACGAAAGGACGGATGGTCAAGCGCTTTGACCAGAAAGGCCGCATTCGTGCGCAACGGCCATATGACCGCGCGGTCGAGCGCTGCGGCCAGACTGGCGCGTGCGTCCTCGCGTGTTGGTCCGTGGGCGATCATCTTCGCGATCATGGGATCATAATAAGGGGAAATATCCGCCCCCTGCTCCACGCCCGTATCGATGCGCACGGCGGCGCCAAGGTCGAACGCCTCGAGCCTGCCGATGGACGGCAGGAAGCCTTTCGCCGGGTCTTCGGCATAGAGGCGCGCCTCCATCGCCCAGCCCGACATCCGCAACGCCTCCTGCGACATCGGCAGAGGTTCGCCGGACGCCACGCGCAGCTGCCATTCCACCAGATCCTGTCCGGTGATCGCCTCCGTCACGGGATGCTCCACCTGAAGGCGGGTGTTCATCTCCATGAACCAGATGCGGTCGGCGCGCAGCCCTTCGGAGGCGTCGGCGATGAATTCGATCGTGCCCGCGCCGACATAATCGACCGCGCGACCGGCCCGCACCGCCGCCGCGCACAGCGCCTCCCGTGTCGCATCGTCCATGCCGGGCGCGGGCGCTTCCTCGATCACCTTCTGATGACGGCGCTGGAGGGAGCAGTCGCGCTCGAACAGGTGGACGATGTTGCCGTGGGTGTCGCCGAAAATCTGAACCTCGATGTGGCGCGGGCACTGGATGAATTTTTCGATCAGGACATGGGCATTGCCGAAGGAGGAGGAGGCCTCGCGCTGGCACGACGCGAGCGCGTCGGCGAACGCGGCGGGATGTTCGACCAGGCGCATCCCCTTGCCGCCCCCACCGGCGACGGCCTTTATCAGCACCGGATAGCCGATGGCCGCCGCCTGACCGGCCAACAACTGCGCGTCCTGGTCTTCTCCCATATATCCGGGCGTGACCGAAACGCCCGCATCGGCCATCAGCGACTTGGCCGCGTCCTTCAGGCCCATGGCGGTGATGCTGGCCGGACTGGGGCCGACCCACACAAGCCCGGCGTCGATCACCGCCTGCGCGAACGCGGCATTTTCGGACAGGAAGCCATAGCCCGGATGAATGGCCTTCGCGCCTGCCTGCCTTGCCGCGGCGATGATGCGATCGCCCATCAGATAGCTTTCCCGGGCGGGCGCGGGGCCGATATGCACCGCCGCGTCGGCCATGCGGACATGCAGTGCCCGCGCGTCGGCATCGGAATAGACGGCGACGGTGCGGATGCCGAGGCGGCGCGCCGTGCGGATGATGCGGCAGGCGATCTCGCCGCGGTTCGCGATCAGAAGCGATTCGATCATGGCGTCACATCCGAAAAACGCCGAACGACGCGCGTTCGGGAATGGGGGCATTGAGCGTCGCCGCCAAAGCGAGGCCCAGCACATCGCGGGTTTGCGCCGGATCGATGATGCCGTCGTCCCACAGGCGCGATGTGGCATACCAGGGGTTGCCTTCATCCTCATATTTCTGACGGATCGGCGCCTTGAACGCCTCGGCCTGCTCGCGCGTCCAGCTGGCGGCGTCGCGATGGACGGTGGCCAGCACCGACGCCGCCTGCTCCCCGCCCATCACCGATATGCGGCTATTGGGCCAGCTGAAGAGGAAGCGCGGCTGGTAGGCGCGCCCGCACATGCCGTAATTGCCCGCGCCAAAGCTGCCGCCGATAAGCACGGTGATCTTGGGGACGCTGGCGGTGGCGACGGCCGTCACCAGTTTCGCGCCATTCTTGGCAATCCCCTCCGCCTCATATCTGCCGCCCACCATGAAGCCCGAGATATTCTGCAGGAACAGCAATGGCACGCGCCGCTGGCAGGCCAGTTCGATGAAGTGCGCGCCCTTCACCGCGCTTTCGGAAAACAGCACGCCATTGTTCGCCAGGATCGCGACCGGCATGCCCCAGATATGCGCGAACCCGCACACCAGGGTCGTGCCGTAGAGCGGCTTGAATTCGTGGAACGCGCTGCCATCGACCAGCCGGGCGATCACCTCCCGCACGTCATAGGGGGCGCGCACGTCCTGCGGGATGATGCCGTAGAGGTCCGACGGATCATAGCGGGGCGGCACCGCCGGCTGGAGGTTGACCTTGCCCGCCTGCTGGGGGCCAAGCGTCGAAACGATGTCGCGCACGATCGACAGCGCATGTTCGTCATTTTCCGCGACATGATCGACGACGCCGGACTTGCGGCCATGCAGGTCGCCGCCGCCCAGATCCTCCGCGGATATGATCTCGCCCGTCGCGGCCTGTACCAGCGGTGGCCCTGCAAGGAAGATCGTGCCCTGATTGCGCACGATCACGGTTTCGTCCGACATCGCCGGCACATAGGCACCGCCCGCGGTGCAGCTGCCCATCACGCAGGCGATCTGCGATATGCCGCGCGCCGACATCGTCGCCTGATTGAAGAAGATGCGGCCGAAATGATCGCGGTCGGGGAACACCTCCGATTGGTGCGGCAGGTTCGCGCCGCCGGAATCGACCAGATAGATGCAGGGCAGACTATTCTCGAGCGCGATTTCCTGCGCCCGAAGATGCTTCTTCACCGTCATCGGATAATAGGTGCCGCCCTTGACCGTCGCGTCGTTGGCGGCGATCATCACCTGTCGCCCGGCAACGCGGCCAATGCCGGCGATGATGCCGGCACCGGGAACCTCATCATCATATTGGCCATAGGCGGCGAGCTGGCCGATCTCCAGAAACGGACTGCCCGGATCGAGCAGATTTTCGACGCGATCGCGCGGAAGCAGCTTGCCGCGGCCGACATGCCGCTCGCGCGCCCTCTCGCCCCCGCCCAGGGCCGCCTTGGCCACGTCGGCGCGCAGGGTTTCGGCGAGTGCGCGATTGTGCGCGGCGTTCGCCTGAAACTCCGCGCTGGCCGGAACCACAGCGCTCTCCAGCGCAGGCCCGCTCACTGGCCCTGACCGATCAGTTCGCGGCCGATGAGCATGCGGCGGATTTCGTTGGTGCCGGCACCAATGTCGAGCAGCTTGGCGTCCCGCATGAACCGCTCTACAGGCCAGTCTTTGGTATAGCCGGCCCCACCCAGCGCCTGCACCGCCTCGAGCGACACGCGCACGGCATTCTCGCTGGCGAGCAGGATCGCACCGGCCGCGTCGAACCGCGTGGTTCGCCCTGCGTCGCAGCTTTTTGCCACGGCATAGACATAGGCGCGCGCGGAGTTCAGCGCCACATACATGTCCGCGACCTTCGCCTGCATCAGCTGGAAAGCGCCGATCGGCTGGCCGAACTGCCTGCGTTCGCGCACATAGGGCAGGACGACGTCGAGGCAGGCCTGCATGATGCCGAGCTGGATGCCGGCCAGCACGGCCCGCTCGTAATCAAGGCCGCTCATCAGCACCTTCACGCCGCCATGCAGCGGACCCATGACATTTTCCCGCGGCACTTCGCAGCCGTCGAAGACGAGTTCGGCGGTAGGGGAACCACGCATCCCGACCTTGTCGATCTTCTGGCCGATCGAAAAGCCCGGCATGTCCTTCTCGACGATGAACGCCGTGATGCCTTTCGACCCTTCGCCGGTCTTGGCATAGACCACCAGCGTGTCGGCATAGGGCGCGTTGGTGATCCAGAATTTCGTGCCGTCAAGCACATAGCCCCGTTCGGTTTCGCGCGCCTTGAGCTTCATCGCAACGACGTCGGAGCCGGCCCCCGCCTCGGACATGGCGAGGCTTCCGACATGTTCGCCGGAGATCAGCCTGGGCAAATATTTGGCGCGTTGCGCGTCATTGCCCCAGCGGCGGATCTGGTTGACGCACAGGTTGGAGTGCGCGCCATAGGAGAGGCCGATGGATGCAGAGGCGCGGCTCACTTCCTCACACGCGATGACATGTTCGAGATAGCCTAGGCCAAGGCCGCCCATCTCCTCCTCGACAGTGATGCCATGCAGTCCGAGGTCGCCCATCGCGGTCCACAGTTCGTCGCGGGGAAACCAGTCCTCCGCGTCGATCCTGACCGCCAGCGGCGCGATCCGGTCCGTCGCGAAACGGCGGGTCGTGTCGCGGATCATTTCGGCCGTCTCGCCGAGCGCAAAGTCGAATTCGGGCGCCATCGCTGTCCTCTCCTGTCTTGCGGCGCACCGTAACATATATGCTGGGTGCCGGAAAAATTGACGCTCTCATAATAACATCATAGATGCCATCTATGATCGACAGCTATCTTATCCGCTATTTTCTGGCGGTCGTGGATCATGGCAATTTTTCCAGGGCGGCGCGGGTTTGCGCCGTTTCCCAACCCACTTTGTCCGTCGGCATCTCCAAACTGGAAACGGTGGTGGGCCATGTTCTCTTCCACCGGACCAATCGCCGGGTCGAACTGACACCGGCTGGCACCACCTTCGCGGCACATGCGCGCCGGATCGAGACGGAATTGGCGATGGCGCTTCAGGCGATGGCAGAGGATCAGCCGAGCAAGCTGATCCGCGTGGGGCTGATCTCCACCCTGCCATCGGAATGGGTCGGCAACGCGACCAAGGCCGCTCGCAAAACCGATGGCGAGCGCCTCGAAATCGTCGAGGGCCGGATGCAGGATCTGCTGCCGCGTCTCGAACGGGGCAGGATCGACGTGCTGATCGGGGTGCTGGGCAACGACACGCGCGAACGGGAAACGCTGTTCGAGGAAGGCTATGCGCTTGCGCTGCCCATGCATCACCCCCACGCCCACCGCCGCTCTGTCCTGCCCGAGGATGTCGCGGATGCCGACATGATCGTGCGTCGCAATTGTGAAGCGCTGCCGGACGTCAGCCGTTTCTTCACCCAGCGCGGCATCCGCCCCTTTTTCGCCGCGCGCACCCATAATGACGACCGTGCCGTCGCCTATGTGAAGGCCGGGCTTGGCATAACGGTGATGCCGGCCTGCTTCGCCCAACCCGGCATGGCCATGCCCAGGCTCGAGGGCTTCGAGCAGCGCCGGCGGGTGGGACTGCTGATCGAGCCGGACTCGTTCAGGCGCGTCGAGCATAGCGCGACCGTCTCCCGCTTCGCCGACGCGCTGAGATCGGCCGCCATGGCGCAACCGCGAGGATGATGGAGGGGTGAAGCGACATGCACGGACGCAGTGCGAATGTCCCCTCCTTTCCAAAAGTTCATGTTCCCGTCACGCTCGCGACGGGCGAGCGGCGCCATAAGGATCAGGCAGTCCACATGGGGCCGCCCTTACAGGAGATGAACCATGAACACCCGCATGATCCTGACCAGCCTCGCGTCGCTGGCCGTCCTCGCCACCCCGCTCGCCGCTTCGGCCGCCACCGCGTCGGCCAAGCCGGCCCGCCATCATGTGGTGAAGAAGTCGGCCAAGAAGGTGACGACGACCACCACCACGACCGCGACGAAGCCGGCCGCTTCCAAGTAAGCGCGCGTGATCGAGGAGCCGGTATCGGGGCGTCCCCTGTTGCCGTGATCCGGCTCCCGTCACAAGGTCGGGGCATCCATCCTTCGGATTTCAGCCCTGCTGCCTCAGCAGCATCTCCACCGCAAAACGCCCTTCGCGGCGGCCGAACCGCACGTCTCCTCCGTGCATCCGGGCCACCGCCGCGACAAGCGAGAGGCCGAGGCCCGCCCCTGCCATCCCCCGGGCAGGGTCGAGACGCCCGAACCGGCGCAACGCCTCGGCCTCCTGCTCCGCCGGGATGCCGTCGCCCTCGTCGGCGAGGCCGATGACCACATCCGCACCTTCCCCCGCCAGATAGAGCGTCATGGTCCCCGCGCCATATTTCAGCGCATTGTCGATCAGATTGGCCAGCGCCTGGCTCAGCAGTTCACGATGCACCGGCACGGTGGCTGGTCTGTCGATGACGATCGCGAGGGCGCGCCCCTGCTCCTCGCTCACCGGCTCATAGAGTTCGGCCATGTCGACCAGCATCGGCTCCAGCTCCGTCAGGACCAGCCGATCCCGCCCGATCCCCGCCTCCATGCGGCTGACCTCCAGCGCGGTGGTCAGCATCGCCAGCAACTGATCGGCCTCGCGACTGATGCCGTCCATCGCGTCGCGCAGCACGGCCGGGCTGTCGGACTGGATCGCCCGGTCGATCCGGGTGCGCAATCGGGTGAGCGGCGACCGCAGGTCATGCGCGATGCTGTCGGTAACGGTGCGCAATTCGCTCACCAGCGCGCCGATCTGGTCGAGCATCGCATTGATCGTGCGGCCCAGCGTGTCGAAACTGTCGCCCGATCCGTCCAGCGGCACCCGCCGGTGGATCTCGCCCGCGCCCACCCGCGTCGCCGTGGCGGCGATGTCGACGATCCGGCGGTCGATGATATGCACCACCAGCCAGGCGGCGACGATCGCGAGTGGCAACGCCATGAGCAGCGCGGTCAACAGCGCGCCCTCCACGGTGCGGCGAATCTGGTCGCTGTCGTCGGTGCTTTCGCCCACCAGCAGGCGGCGACCGTCGCGCAATCGCGCCGCGGTGATGGTATAGGGCAGCGCGTCGGTGTCGCCGATGCGGTATAGCTTCGCCTTGATCTGCGCGACATCCGCCTGAATGACCGGGGGCCAGGCCGACAGATTACCCGCGATCCGCCCGCCGTCCGCATCCGCCAGCAGAAGCACGGCGTCGCCCGCGTCGCGCGCTCTAGCCGCCACGGCGTCGGCCAGCGCGTTCGCCCCGTCCTGCCGCGCGATCTCCAGCAAGGTGTCGCGCGTATCGCGCGCGATGGCGGCGTCCGCGGCGTCCAGACTGGAATGCACCAGTTGCGTCACCGACAGCAGCAGCGCGCCGCCGAAGACGAGTTCGAGAACCAGAATCAGGCCGATGAACCGCGCGTGCGAGGATCGCAGCCAGCGCAAGCCGCGCATGGCTTTCATGACCCGCATCTCATTCGCCCAACCGGTAGCCCGCGCCGCGCACGGTATGTATGAGCGGCGGATCGCCGTCCGCATCCACCTTGCGGCGCAGCCGGCTGATATGCACGTCGATGACGTTCGTGCCGGGATCGAAATGATAATCCCAGACGCTTTCCAGCAACATGGTCCGGGTGACGACCTGCCCTGCGTGCCGCATCAGATATTCGAGCAGGCGAAACTCGCGCGGTTGCAGGTCGATGGCGCGGTCGCCGCGCCGAACCTCGCGCTTGAGCAGGTCCATCCGCAGCGTGGCGTTGGTCAGCACGGTTTCGACCTGCGTGCCGCTGCCGCGCCGTCGCATCAGCAGTTCAAGGCGCGCGAGCAGCTCGGCAAAGGCGAAGGGCTTCACCAGATAATCGTCCGACCCGGCGGTCAGCCCGGTCACGCGATTGTCCACCGATCCCAACGCCGACAGGATGATGACCGGCGTTTCGATGCCCGCCGCCCGCAGCGCGCTCAACACCGCCAGCCCGTCCATGCCCGGCAGCATCCGGTCGAGGATGATCGCGTCATAGCCGCCATCGGTCGCCATGAAGAGACCGTCGCGGCCATTGTCGGCATGATCGCCGACATGCCCGTGCTCCGCCAGCCCCTTCAGGATGAAGTCAGCGGTCGTCCGGTCATCCTCCACCAGCAAAATCTTGCGCCCCATGGACTCCACCCTCCTAACCGACGCCGGTCCTGCCGCATTGCCAGATTGTCGTGCGATAGGGAACGCCATGCCGGCTCAGCATCAACGGCAGCGCGCACCGGGCGGGCGCATGGACCAGCCTGCGCGCGGTCGCCAGCGCCGGGACGGACCGGCCCGCCACGCCGGTCAGTTCGTCACCCACCCTGATCCCGTCCCGGTCGGCGACGCCGCCGCTGCGCAGGCTGGTTACGACGACATGGTGGGATGCGTCCTCGCCCAGGGTCAGCCCCAGCCGGTAGCTGACCACCGCCGGCGCCAACGGTGCCCGCTCCAGCCGCACCACAAACAGGGCGGGCAGCGCCGCCAGCAGCATGGCGGCCGCGTAGAAGGGACGGGCGGACCAGATCATGGCTTTGCTCTAGCAAAGAGCGGTTGTCGCGCGGCTGTCCGGCACATGACATAAAGTTCATGCAGAGGCCACCGGGCCGACGGCTGGCCGGTCGCACCTAGGGCGACGCAAACTGGTGAGAGGTCCGCATCCATGGTGCGATCGAAAATGAGATGGTGGGTCATGGCCGTTGCGGCGCTGCTGTTGGCCGTGCTGATCCTGTTCGCCCGGATCGGCTATCTGGAGGATGATCTCTTCACGCCGATGCGTCCCCTTTCCTACCAGCCGCAGCCCGGCGCGCCGGTGGCGATCCTCTGGTCGGGCGACATGGGCTTCCGCATCGGCATGGGACCGCGCGTCGCGGACCGGCTGGTCGCGGACGGCATCCCGGTCGTCGGGGTGAATTCACTCAGCTTCTTCCGCAAGACCCGGTCCGCGGCGGATGCGACCCGATTGCTGACCGCCTCCATCGCGCAGGCGCACCGGATCAATCCGGCGGCGCGGCTCCTGCTGATCGGCCAGTCCTACGGCGCGGACATGATGCAGGTGGCGCTGAGCCGGCTTCCTTCCGCCGCGCGCGCGCATGTCGCGATGGTCGCGCTGATCGTGCCGGGCGCGACCGTCGCCTTTCGCGCTTCGCCAGGGGAAATCTTCACCTTCGCCATGGCCGAATCCGACGCGCTGCCGACCGCCAGGCAACTGACCTGGACGCCCCTGCTGTGCGTCCGGGGGCAGGAGGAAAGGTCAAGCCTGTGCCCCTTGCTGCACCAGGGCAACCTGCAATCCGTCGCCCTGCCGGGAGGGCACAAGATGCATGGCGATGATGAGGCCGTCTATCGCACGGTGCGCGCCGCCATGGCGCGGGCGCATCTGATCGGGCGGGCATGACGATGCGCGGCCTTGCTCTCTGGACGATCTGCGCCAGCGCGCTGCTGCCCCGCGCGGCGATGGCCGCACCGGCGATCGAGGGCAACTGGGTCAACCCGCATGGCAGCGTGGTGGTGACGACGGGCGCCTGTCACAAGGCGCTGTGCGGCTGGGTCCGCTGGGCGAATGCGGAAGCGACCGCCGATGCCGCAGACGCCGGCGTCACGCATCTGGTCGGCACCGAACTGCTGCAGGATTACAGCCAGCGCGGGCCGGGCCGCTGGGCCGGATATGTCTTCGTGCCCGACCGGGGCCGCAGCTTTTCCTCCACCATCGAGCAACTGGACGCCGATCGACTGAGGATTTCCGGCTGCCTGCTGGGCACATGGTTCTGCAAGAGCCAGATTTGGACACGGCAAAAGGAGTGATCGCCCCATGACCGATCGCATCGCGGCGGCCGATCTGTTCCGCCGACATCGCAAGCTGCTGTCCGTCGGCGTCGTGCTGCTGCTGGCGGCCCTGGGTCTGGCGGCTCTGGCGCATCTGCTGCAGGAGGTGCATCTTCATCAGGTGCGGGACGCCTGGCACGCCCTTCCTGCCTCCCGCCTGCTTGCGGCGGCGGCGCTGACGGCGATCAGCTATCTGACGCTGACGCTGTACGACGTGTCGGCGCTGCGCACGATCGGCCGCCCGCTTCCCTACCGCACCGCTGCCCTCGCGTCCTTCACCAGCTACACGCTCAGCCACAATCTCGGCCTCTCGCTGCTGACCGGAGGATCGGCGCGCTATCGCATCTACAGCGCGGCGGGCCTTTCCTTCGGCGACATCGCCCGCGTGGTCATGATCGCGGGCGCGACCTTCTGGAGCGGGGTGTTCGTGCTGGGCGGCGCGATGCTGGCCTGGCGCCCCGGGATCATCGCGATCGGCCCCCTCTCCGCTTCGGCCGACCTGCTGCGGACCATCGGCATCCTGCTGCTGGCGACGATGGGGGGCCTTGCCATCTGGGCGGGGCGGCACGGGCGCACGCTCCGGCTGCGCGGCTGGAGCGCGCCCGTACCGCCCGCGCCACGCCTGCTGGCCCAGATCGGCATCAGCGTCATGGACCTCGCCGCCGCCAGCGCTGCGCTGTTCGTGCTGGTTCCCGGCGTCGGCCTCGCCCAGTGGCCGGCCTTCTTCATCGGCTACACGCTTGCCATCATCGCCGTCCTCATCACCCATGTCCCCGGCGGCATCGGCGTGTTCGAAGCGGTGATGCTGGCCACATTGCCAGACACCGGGCGACCCGAACTGGTCGCAGCGCTGCTCGCCTACCGCCTGATCTATTATGTCGCGCCGCTGGTCGTCGCGGTGCTGGTCGTTCTGGTGCAGGAGGGCAGCCAGTGGCGGCGGCCGATCGCGCGAACGCTGGTCGGTATGCGGGCGGTGGCGTCCGGCCTGTCGCCCACCATGATGGCCGCGCTCGTGTTCCTGGGCGGAGTCGTGCTGCTGGTGTCCGGTTCCCTGCCCACCGTGCCGCGGCGCGCGGCGATGCTGTCCAACCTGCTGCCCCTGCCCTTGACGGAGATTTCCCACCTGGCCGCCAGCCTCGTGGGCGCAGCGCTGCTGATCCTGTCGGCAGGCCTGTATCGGCGGCTGGACGGCGCCTTCTGGCTGACCCGGCTGCTGCTGGTCGCGGGCGCGGCCTTCTCGCTGTTCAAGGGGCTGGATTATGAGGAAGCGGCAACGATGCTGCTGATCGCGGCGGCGCTGCAATGGACCCGCCCGGCCTTCTATCGCCGCACGCATCTGCTCGCCGAAGCCCTGTCGCCGGGCTGGCTGGCCACGGTCGGCGTCATGGTCGGCCTGTCCATCTGGATCGGCTTCTTCGCCTACAAGCATGTCGATTATCAGAACGACCTTTGGTGGCAGTTCGCCGAGCGGGGCGACGCGCCGCGCTTCCTGCGCGCCAGCTTCGCCGTGTCGGTGCTGCTGGCGCTCGTCGCCTTCCTGCGCCTCTTCCGCCCTGCCTCCCCTGCGCGTCAGGACGCGGGCGTAACCGACGCGCCGAGCGCGGGGGCCATGGCGCTGGCGCAGCGGACCGACGCCAATCTCGCCCTCACCGGCGACAAGCGGTTCCTGAACTCAGCGACCGGTCGCGCCTTCCTGATGTACCAGATACGCGGCCACAGCTGGATCGTGATGGGCGACCCGGTGGGCGAAGAATCGGAATGGGCAGACTTGCTCTGGACCCTGCGCGAACGGGTCGATGCGGCACAGGGCCGCCTGCTGCTCTACCAGATCAGTGCCGCCGCCCTGCCGCTGGCGATCGAACTGGGATTGCAGATCACCAAATATGGGGAAGAGGCGCATGTCGATCTCGCCCGCTTCACGCTGGACGGCCCCGCCGCCAAACCCTTGCGCTATGCGGAGCGGCGCGCCGCGCGCGAAGGCGCGACCTTCGACATCGTGCCCGCCGCCCAGCTCCCCCCCGTGATGGACGAGCTGGCGGACATTTCGTCCCGATGGCTGGCAGCCAAGCGGCACAAGGAAAAGGGGTTCAGTGTCGGCCGCTTCGATCCCGCCTATATGGCGCATTTCGATTGCGCGGTCGTTCTCTGGGAGGGCCGGATCGTCGCCTTCGCCAATATCTGGAAGACGCAGGACCGGTCGGAACTGTCGGTGGATCTGATGCGCCATCGCGAGGACATGCCCTATGGCGCCATGGATTTCCTGTTCGTCCACCTGATGCAATGGGGCCAGGCGCAGGGCTACGCCTGGTTCAACCTCGGCATGGCGCCGCTTTCCGGCCTGGACGCGCGGCGGCTCGCGCCTTTCTGGTCGCGCATGGGCGCGCTGCTCTATCAGCATGGCAACGCGCTCTACGGCTTTGAAGGTCTGCGCGATTACAAGGAGAAGTTCTCGCCCGAATGGGATGCGCGTTTCGTCGCCGGACCGCAGGGGCTGATCTTCGCGCGCACCCTCCTCGATCTTCAGGCACTGATCGGCAGCGGAGGCGGCACGGCATGACCAACTTGTCATCTGGCGGTAGGCGGCGGGACAGGCCGACCGGCGCATGATGCCCGCTTCGGCATGGAGGGTGCATGACATGCGCAGGATCGTTCGCATCGTGGCCGCGATCATCATGGGTGGCTGGCTGGTCCTGACCGGCATCGGAACCCCCGTGGACGCCTCGTCGGTCGGGTCCATGACGGTCAGCGCCTACAGCCTCGCGCCGTTCGGCGGCATCCGGCTCTACAAGCCTGCCGGCGCGCCGCGCGCCACCGCCCTGTTCCTGTCCGGCGATGGCGGCTGGAGCGCGGGCACGGCGGCGATCGCCCGCGATCTGGCCAGACAGGGCATGTTGGTGGCGGGCGTATCGACGCCAACCTTCCTGCGCACGCTGGAGCGGGAGCGCGGACGCTGCATCAACCCCAATTATGCGCTGGTGGCGCTCGCCCGCGACGTGCAGCATCGCGCAGGCGTGTTCGCGTATATGAAGCCGATCGTCATCGGCTATTCTTCGGGTGCGACGCTGGCCTATGCCGGCCTGTCCCAATGGCCTGACGGCGGCTACCGCGGTGTCGTGTCGCTCGGGTTCAGCGCCGACCTGCCGGGCGCGAAGCCGTGGTGCCGCTCACCCGGCTTCACCGCCCGGCCCATCGCCAGGCCCGCGCGCGGATGGCTGTTCGGCGCTAATCGGCGAATCGCGTTGCCGTGGATCGTGGTGCAGGGTCAGCATGATGCGGTCGTCGATTTCGCCGCCGCCCGGCGCTTTGTCGCACAGGTTCCGCACGCGCACATGATCGCCCTGCCGCGCGGCGACCACAGCTTTGGCGACCGGGTGCACTGGATGCCGCGGCTGATGGCGGCGCTCCGGCCGATGCTCGGCGCGCCGGCAACAGCCGACACCAGCGCGCTGCCGCTGACCATCGTTCCGCCGGCCAGCAACGGCGGACCGGCCGGCACGATGGCCGTCTTCTATTCCGGGGACGGTGGCTGGGTGGGCCTGACGGCGGACATCGCCAGCCAACTGGCGGCAAAGGGCATCCCGGTGGTCGGCGTCGACAGCCTCTCCTACTTCTGGAGCCAGCGCACGCCCGCCGGCGCGGCGCGGGATCTGGACCATGTCATCGCCGCCTACAGCGCGCGCTGGCACCGGCCCCGCGTCCTGCTGATCGGCTACAGCTTCGGCGCGGACGTCCTGCCATCGATGGTCGGCGCCCTGTCCCCGCAGACGCGCGCGCATGTCGCCAGTCTGTCGTTACTGGGGCTGAGCGCCAGCGCCGATTTCCAGTTCCACCTGTCATCCTGGCTGGACTTCGATTCCGCGCAGTCACTGCCGACCGTGCCGGCGATCATGCGCCTGCGCGGCCTTGCCATCCGGTGCGTCCGCGGCGCGGCGGAAACCGATAGCGCCTGCCCGTCCCTGCCGCGCGGCGTCGCGACGCAGAGCGTGGTGCCGGGCGGCCACCATTTCAACCGCAACGCCGCCCTCATCGCCAACATCGTCGGCGGCACCCACGCCGCCTGAGAGGCACGCTGCCTTACGGCAACCCGCGTTGACCCAGCCGGAGACCTTCAGCCCCTTAATGGGACAGATGCCGCGCAGGCGGAGGAATTTCAGCGATCCGTCCAGATGTCACGGAACGGTAAAGGCGGCTTCCTAGTGCGCGCCCGACGATCAGGGATGCTGTCGCTCCCTTGCCCCACCCTATCCATCAGGAGTGCTGAACATGGTCTTTCGCAAGAAGGCGCTGGCCGCGATGGCCGCCGCCACGCTCCTGACCGGCACTGCCGGTTTCGCCAGCGCGCAGCCGGCCCGAAACGTCATCCTCTTCCTCGGCGATGCCGGCGGCCTGTCCACGCTCAACGCCGGCGGCATCCTCGCCAATGACAGGCCGCAGTCCCTCTTTCTTCACACCATGCCGCACGTCGCGCTGTCCGACACGTCCTCGGCCGATCACTGGGTCACGGACTCGGGCGCAGGGATGACCGCGATCATGACCGGCCACAAGACCAACAATTCGATGGTATCGGTCATTCCCTCCGGGCCGGGCGGCGCGGTCACCCCGGTCAAGACGCTGCTCGAATATGCCGAGCAGCGCGGCCTTTCCACCGGCGTCATGACCAACATGAAGATATGGGACGCGACTCCTGCCGCGACCTACGCCCATGTGGCCGGGCGCAAGGACAGGGATTCGATCTTTCAGCAGATGCTCAAGCCCCGCTTCGGAAACGGGGTCGACATACTGATCGGCAAAGGGCGCGGCGACGCCATCGCATCCTTCGCCGCGCGCCAGACCACGGCGGAAAAGGCGTTCGCCAATGCCGGCTATCGCTTCTCGGACGATCCGGCGGCCGTGCGCGAAGCCGGCCGCATCGCCATCCTGCGCGACAGCGACTTCGCGCCAATCCCTGCGGTGGAAGCGACCATTGCCCAGCTGGCGAAGAACCCGAAGGGCTATTTCCTGATGGTCGAATGGGACATGCACACCAGCGGCGATCCCAAGACGGGGCTGCGCCACGTGGTCGAAATGGACGACATGATCCGCCGCGTCAGCCAGATCGCGGGCAAGGACACGCTGATCCTCTTCACCGCCGACCATAGCTTTGGCCTGCGCATGGGTGGCGGCGAGCGCGGCACCCCGCTGCTGCGGCAATATGACGCTGAAGCCGCCAGGCCCGGCGCGACGCCCGCCGCCAACGGCATCATCAGCGTCGAGGATGGCCACACCGGCGAAGAAGTGGTCGTCGCCGCCTCCGGCCCGGGCGCGGACAAGGTGCATGGGTTCATGCCCAACACCCGCCTGTTCGACATCATGCTCGCCGCATTCGGCTGGAAACGCGACCGGTAATTGCCGAAGGAGGCGATGAGGATCAAGCGACGATCGGTCGGGGCAGACCTTCCCCGACCGACGCGCGCCCTACTCCGCGTCCGCCTGCCGCGACGGGACGGCGGCGGCAAAGGCCGGGAGCGCGTGACAGGCGGCGTCGATCGCCTCGATGCGGGGAAAATCGATGCGCGCGCCAAAGCGGCGGGCATTCGCCAGTTGCGGGATCAGGCAGATGTCGGCCAGCGTCACCCGATCGCCAAAGCAAAAGGGACCGTCCCGCTCCGCGATCAACCGCGCGCAGGCTTCCAGACCGGTCTCGATCACCTCGCGCGCCCAGCCATTCACCGCCTCTTCGTCCAGCCCGCGGGCGCGCAGCATCCGCAACACCTTGAGGTTCTGGAGCGGGTGAATGTCGCACGCGATTGCCTGCGCGAAACCGCGGACATGCGCGCGCTCCACCGGGTCGGCGGGCAGCAGCGGCGGCTCTGGATGTAGCTCGTCGAGATATTCGCAGATCGCCAGGCTCTGAGTCAGTACAGCGCCGTCGGCCTGCAGGGCCGGCACCAGTCCCTGCGGGTTGATCGCCAGATAGTCGGCCGACCGTTGATCGCCCTCGCGCAGATGATAGGTTCGATCGACCCGGTCCAGTCCTTTCAACCCCATCGCGATCCGCACCCGCCACGATGCGGAGGAGCGCCAGTAACCGTGAAGAACAATGTCAGTCATGGATGACAGGCGTGGCGATTACCGCCATGTCCGTCAAGCCGCCGATCGACACGACGGCCTTGTCGGCCGGCTGGAACCGACAGGCGCGCCAGAGGAACGCGACGGAATCGCGCGTGATGAGCCGCAGGTGGCGTCCTCCGCGCGGATCAATCGGCCGGCAGCAACTCGAGAGCCGACACGATCGCCTTGCCCCTGCGCGGGCTGAACGCCACGACCACGCCCTCCTTGCCGGCGGTAGCGGCGATCTCGCGCCGGACCGCCTTGAGCTTGCCGCCCGCGACCGCCGCCACATCGAAATTGGTCAGCGCCGCTTTACCGTTGACCTGCACGTCGAACAGCCGCTCGCCCGCGCCCAGCGCCGGTTCGACAAAATGCAGCACCAGCCTGTAGCGGCCCGCCTGCGCCGGAATCCGGTAACGGAACGTGCCCGCGCGGAAGGTGGCGTCGATGTCGCGATCGGCCGTACCCGCAATCGGCGACGGCTGGATCGGCGCCCAGCGGTTCTTGCGCGTGTCGGCCGTGCCGGCAGTGCCGCCTTCGAAAAAGGCATCGGACCCGAAACGCGCGCTGCCCTTCGCCGCGAGGATCGCCCCGCTGTCGATACGGAAAGCCGTCGCGACATCATCGCCGACGCGCCAGTTCACCGCGTGGGACTGCATCCCGTCTGCGAACCGCCCTTTCGCCTCCAGCTGATTGGCGCCCGCGCCAAGGCGCACCATCGGCCAGACGCAGGTCGCAAAGGCGCAATCGTGCATCAGCCCCAGTGACTTCCCGTTCAGCAGCAGCTCCGTCTCCGGCGCATTGCTGTACACCTTGACGTCGGTGACGGGGTAGGCGCGATCGACATAGCGTTCGCCCGCGATGCGGACGGCGGGCGTGGCCGACCAGTTCACCCGATAATACCACCAGGCGTCCTTGCGGATCGCGCCGTCATAGGTCGCCAGGCCCTTGGTGTTGATGTCGGTGGAATCGCCCTCCTTGCGCACCTTGGTCGCGAAGTCGAAGCTGTTCCACAGCCAGCTGGCCCACAGATAGGGCTTGCTCTTGATCTGCGGCCACACCTGCTCGTGCAGCCAGGCCTGATATTCCTCAGGCTGGTCCCGGCCCGACGGGTTGATCGGGCCGCCGCGCGGATCGTCGCTATGCTGCGAGGTGGCGCCGCCACCGCCATATTCGGTCAGCGCCAGCGGCTGGCGCGGGTGCTTGCGATGCTGGCTGTCGAGCACGGCGGAAAAGTCGCCGGCCGCGCCATAATACCAGCCCATATAGCGGTTGATGCCGAGGGCATCAGTGATGCCCGACACGTCGGGCACGCCCTGCATCCCGTTGTCCTCGCAGCAGTTGGCGAGCGCGGTCGGCCGGCTGTCATCCTCCGCCTTGGCGAGCTGGTTGAGTTCGGTCAGCAAGCCGCGCGGATGGGGCACCTCGGTCACGGCCTTGCCGATGAAGTCCGGCCGGTTCGGGCCGAAATCGACCTCGTTGGCGATGCCCCATGTGGCCACCGAGGCATGATTGTAATTCTGGCGGATCATTTCGATCAGCTGCTGCCGCGCATTGTCGGCGACAGCCTTGGGCGCCTCCTTCTCGTCCGGCTTCATCGTCCAGGCCGTGACCAGCGGAATCTCGTCCCACACCACAATCCCAAGCCGGTCGGCCAGATCATGCACCACCGGTCCATGCTGATAATGGGTCAGCCGAATGCTATTCGCGCCCATCTCCCGGATGGTGGACACCATCGTCTCGATCTCGGCGTCGGTCAGCGCCCAGCCGGTGAGGCCACTGTCCTGGTGCAGGCCCACGCCATGGAGCGGATAGGATTTGCCATTCAGGAAGAAGCCCTTGTCGGCGTCCAGGCGCATCGTGCGGATGCCGTAGGACTGGCGCACGCTGTCGAGCAAAGCGCCCTTAGCATCGCGCAGCTCTGCGACCATGGTATAGAGATAGGGATCGTCCACCCCCTGCCACAGATGCGGGTTCGCGATCGCGACGTCGACCATGGCCTCGCTGCCGCCCCGCGCGCCGATCTGCACGGCGCTCTCCTGCCGCGCAACCTCCTGCCCCTCCCTGTCGAGGAAGCGCAGCGTCATCCGTCCACCGAAGGGGCGCGCGCCGTCATTCTCCAGCCGGACTTTGACCGCGACCGTCGCCTTGCCGCCTTCCACCGTGCGGGTCTTTGCATAGACACCGCTGCCGCCATGGTCGCGCATCGCGAAGTGCGCCGCGTTGGTGACGATCGTCTTCACCGGCCGATAGAGACCACCATGCACGAAAAAGTCGCCCGCCAGCGGCAGGGTTGGCTGAACGCCTGCCTTGTCCGGGTCGCGATTATCGACCCTGACCAGCAGCATATTGTCCTCGCCCGGACGGTAAGCGGCGGTGGCGTCCAGCCGGAAGCGCGAGAAAGCGCCGACATGATCGCCCAGCTTCTGCCCGTTCAGCCAGATTTCCGCCGTGCGGCTCGCCGCGCCGAATTCCAGCCACAGCCGCTGCCCTGCCCTCAGCAGATCACCTGGCAAGGTTCGCTTGTACCAGCCCACACCCTGCGTCTGGTCAACCGGGCGGTTCATGGTCGCGGCGGCGGGGCTGCCCGCATGATAGACGCCGATGCGATTCCAGCTGTGGGGAACGGCGACCGTCTGCCACCCGCTGCCGTCGGCCGGCGCTTGAGCCACATCTCCTATCTGGAACCGCCATCCGTCGGCCAATATCCGCTCGACGCGCATCAGTGATCGTGTCGCGTCTGCTGCTGGCTGCGCTGCCGCCATGCCCAACATCGGCGGAAATGCCGCGACCATCGCCACCGCCAGATATGATCGCTTGAAGCTCACCGACCTCTCCTATTCCTTCGCACGTAAGTGGCCAGACCAATTTTAACGGTGCTTGTCAATCCGTGCTTTCCGGGTGGTGCCGCCGCTCACTCCCGGACACGGCCGGACGGCGGCAGTTTTGCCACGGACCGAAAGAAATCCAGCTTGTTCACGCTCGGCCACGTGCCGGGCCGGATCGTCTCACCAATTTCGATCAGATTACGGTCAGCAGGGTCGTAGCGCCTCCATCGCACGCCTCCGGCCTGCGGATCGCCCGTCCGCGCGAACGCCACCAGCGCCCGCACCATCGCCCTGCTCATCGCTCGGTCCCCCGCGGTCCAGTCGCGGGTGGCGCGATACAGGTTGAAGCTGTCGAGCGTGCCGAGCCAGAACGGCACTTCCGACGTGTGGTAAGCGCCCGCCGTGGCGACATCCAGGCCCTCGATCACCGCCCCCGGCGTAAAGAGCGGTCGCCGTGAAAATTCATAGGCAAAGATCGGCGCCTTGCCGCGCGCAGTGTGCACGCGCGCCCATGCGTCCATTCCGATCGCCATCGTGCCGTCGCGGTCGGCGAGTTGCGCCTGCGCGCGCGCCGCCGCATCGGTGTCCGCTGGATAGAGCGCCAGAAACTCTGCCGCCCGCGCGCCGAACCTTGATTCCGCCCTGGCGCGATAATCGGCCAGACCGGTGACGGGGCCAAGACCGCCGAACGACTCGTCATGGGTGAAGCCGAGCATCAGCGGCACGTCCGCCTGTTCGCCGCCTGCGAACACCTGCTCTGCCAGTCTGGGCAGGGCATAGCCATCCACGATCGGTCCGATCTTCGGCCCATCGGCCGGCCGTGGCACGACGATGCGGTCGGCCGGCATGGCGCGCAGGTCGGCCAGCGACTTGGCCTTGAGAGCGCCCTGCAACCGGACGCCTTCCTGCTCCGCCTCGCGCAGCGGCGGCATATTGCTCGGTCCCTCCAGCAACGATCCGCTCATGCCCACCGCCCGGTGAAACAGGCGGCGCGCCAGCGGCGAGGCCTGGAGCATGTTGACCGACATGGAGCCGGCGGATTGCCCCACGATCGTCACATTGCCCGGACCGCCGCCAAAGCGCGCGATGTTCCGCCGCACCCATTGCAGCGCGGCGATCTGGTCCAGAAAGGCGTAGTTGCCCGACGTGCCGTGCGGCGACTCCTTCGACAGGTCGGGATGCGCCATCATGCCCAGCGCGCCGAGCCGATAGTTCAAATTCACGAATACCGCGCCCTCACGCGCTATGGCTTCCCCGCCATATAGGGCCATGGAGCCTGACCCGATGAAAAAGGCCCCGCCATGGATATAGACGATGACGGGCGCCCGGCTGAGGCCCGGCTTCGTCCAGACATTGAGGGTGAGGCAATCCTCGCTCGTAATCTCCGCGCCCGAGTAGCTGTTGCTCAGGATCGGCCGTTGCGGCTGGACGCATTGCGGACCGAACCGGTCGGCATGGAATATGCCTTTCCACGCGGCGACCGGCTGCGGATCGCGCCAGCGCAGGTTGCGCACGGGCGGCGCGGCATAGGGAATGCCGAGGAAGCGCTGGACCGCGCCGTCGGCGACGCCTTCGATTTCGCCGCTATCGATACGGACGCGCGGCGCGGTCTGTGCCTGCGCTGCCGGGGCTAACAGCATCGCTGGAGCCAGAACGGCACAGACCATGCGCGAGATCATCGCGCGCGTGCGGATTTTCGCCGGCTCTGGCAACGGCCGCCTCCCTTATCACAACACCCGCAGCACAGGCGCGCGACCATTGCAGTCGTCGCGCGCCCGCCACATTCAGAAGTTGAAGCGAACCCCGCCCTTGTAGGTGCGACCCATCAGGTCGTAATAGGCGCTGCCGTTTGCCGGCAGGGGCGGATCCTTGTCGAACACGTTGTCCACGTTGAAGTAGACAGTGAAGTTCTTGTCCGCGCCGAAGGCGTAACGCACGCCGAGGTCGAGATAGGCGACCGCGGGGATGTTGTTGTCGGTGATGCTGGTGGTCGCAGCGGGATTGTAGCGGCTGTCGTCGGGTCCGAAGAGACCGTTATTCTGCTTCGACTTGGACACCCAGCGGGCGTTGGCGTTGATGCCGAAGCCGCTGATCTCATAATCCAGCGTCGCATTGAGCAGCCATTTGGGCAGGCCCGCCGGACCGCCGAACTGCGCGCCGGTCTGCCCCGCGCGATCGATGCCGCCCGGGAACAGGGCCGACACATCGACCGACGACTTGAACGCCATCACATGCGTCGCCAGCAGGTTGGCGGTGAAATTGCCGCCCGCTATCCCCTGATTGTAGGTCGCCTGGAAATCGAGGCCCTTGGTCTTGAACTGGGCGACGTTGGACGTGACACCCTGCGCGCCGGTCAAAACGCCCGCCACCGGATCATTGTTCGCGAAGGTCAGCAGCGAGCACCAGCTGTTGCCCGTGTAGCTGCCGGTGATGAAGCAGTTGTTGACGACATTCTGCGTGCTGCTGGACGTGATCGCATCCTTGATGCCGATGTTATAATAATCGACCGACAGGCGCAGCGCCCGGAAGAAGCCGGGTTGGTAAGTGACACCCACCGTCTGGGTGATCGACTTTTCCGGCGTCAGGTTGGGATTGCCGCCGACGACGAAGCCGGCATTGTTGGTCGGGCGGGCAATGCCGGGACGCGGGTCGGTCGGCAAGGGCAGCGACTGGGTCTGCGGCGTGAACAGCTCGATCAGGTTGGGCGCACGAATGTCACGCGACCGGGTCGTGCGGAACATCAGGCCGTCGATCACTTCCCAGGTCAGGCCCGCCTTCCAGGTGGTGACGCTGCCCGACGTGCTGTAATCGGTGATGCGCGCCGCGCCGTTCAGCTCGATCTTGCGGGCGAACGCCATGTCCTGGGCCAGCGGGACGATCGCCTCGATATAGGCTTCCTTCACATTCTGGCTGACCTTGGGCAGCGCAGCACCGGTCCCCGACAGCCAGCCGCTGGCCTGCGAGATCGCGTCCGTGGTGATCGCAATCGACTCCTTGCGATATTCCGCGCCGACGCCGACCGAGACCGGGCCGGCCCAGGTCGAGAAAGGCTCGCCTTGGATATTGGCGGCAAAGTCGTTCAGCTCGGTCTTGCCGCGTCCGGTCGCGGTGCCCAAGACATAGGAACGCGCGTCGGCCGAGGCGTTGAGCGATCCCAGGATATTGATCGGCACGCAACCGGCCGCCCGCGCCGTGGCGCTGCGGCACACAATCTGTCCATTGACGCTCACCGCATCGATGGCGTTACGGAAATTGGCGTTGTTGAACGTGTTGGTGATCGCCACGCTGGAGATATTCTGGCCGTAGAGATAGGACAGATCCCACTTCCACGATCCGCCCAGATCGCCCTTCAGCCCGGTGTGAACGCGGAACAGCTCATTTTCGATGATCCGGCGCGACGGGCCCCAATCATTGCCCGAGTAGCCGATCGACAGGCCGGTCGCGGGCACCAGCGCCAGTTGCGCAGGCGTCAGCGCCTGCGCCAGATAGGCATTGTCACGCGCTATGGTCAAAGCCGGCCCCGCGCCCGCGCCGTCGCGGCGGACGATGATGATGCCTTCGGTCCGCACGTTGGAATACATCGGCGTGATGAAGAAGTTGAGGCCGTCGCTGATGTCATAGGACAGCTTGGCCATGGCGTTGAACCGCGACTGGGCGGGGCGAAGCTGCTGGGGGTTCAAGTTGTTGATGCCGGCGGCGATGTTGGCCGCCAGCGCGGTGGGCTGAAGAAGTCGAGGCTGGCCGTCAGATTGCTGAGGCCGCGATTGAACGTGGCCGTCGTGACCGCCCCGGCCGCGTTGCGAACGAAAGCCAGCCCCTGAAGCGCGCCCGCCGTCTGGATCACGCCGCCGCTGCTGGCGGCGCCGTAATAGTTGCCATTGGCACCGATCACGTTCGCGGGTGTGCCGGCCGGGCGATTGGTGATGACGGCGGTATTCCAGGCCTGCCGGCCCCACCCGCGCTTGGTATTGTAGACGCCGGTGCCGCCATCGTCATTATATTCGAAGCCGACCACCAGGTGCCCGCGCCCGTCGGCGAAGCCCGCGCCGGCGGCCAGCGTCGCGAATTTCGTTTTCGCATCGTGATAGCGCGTTTCGCCATATTGCGCCGATCCCTTGATGCCGGTGAAGCGATCGTCGATCTGGAAATTGATGACGCCTGCGACCGCGTCCGACCCATAAGCCGCCGAAGCGCCGCCGGTGACGACATCGCTGTTCTTGATGAGGACGGTGGGGATGACGTTGAGGTCGGTGGTTCCGGCGGACGAGGCAAGGCCGGGGACGACCGTCTGTGGCAGGCGCGCCCGGTCGAGCAGCACGAGCGTGCGAGTCGGGCCGAGACCACGCAGGTCGGCCAGAAATGCCCCCGAGTTGCCGAGGCCGCCGGCATTGGGCGACACGGCGGCGCGGAAGGCAGGGACGCGATTGAGCGCATCGCCGACGTTCGTGATCGCCCGTGCTTCGATAAATTCCTGGCCGATGACGGTCGTGGGCGTTGGCGCGGTGTAGCCGCTGCGTGACAGGCGCGACGCGGTGACGACGATGTCATCGGACGCGGCGCTGTCGGCTTGCGGCGTCGCCTGAGGTGCAGCGTCCTGCGCAAATGCCATCCCGGTCGGCAGCGACAAGCCGGCACCTGCGAGCAGACAGGCCTTGATCGAAAGGCCGACGATCGTCAGCGGCTTGAAAGTTCGGCAGGCGTGCATGTCCATCCCCTAGAATTTACCGTCCGTCCCCGGACATTTTGGTTAGTCCAATTTTTAAAAGCGGACTGACGATTAAGACAGTGATTTTTATCACTGGTCTATTAGTGACGGTATTTATGGGTGGAGGGGGTGAACCGGGTGGCCGCTAGCGATCCATGGTCGACAACGCCTCGTGCCTCAACTCTCCCCGAAGCCAGCTAAGGCCTGGATCCGCCGTCCGTGCTTCATGATATTGCATCATTCCCTGCATCACCGGCAGCGGCATCGGCGGGTCCATGATGGTGAGAGGCAAAACCTTCGCCATCACTTTCGCCATGCGTTCATGCATCAGTGCCAGCCGCGTCGTCCCCGGCAACATCCACGCAACCTGGCTGAAGGCGGCGCAGACGATCTCGACCCGGCGGCGGTCGCCATGCTCGCGCAGATGCTTGTCAATGAACGTACCCTCTCGCGACACGCTCATCGACACATGCCCGGCCTGCAAATATATCTCTTCGGTCAGACCACTCTGGACGATGGGATTGCCTGACCAGCTGACGACGACATGGCGTTCCTCGAACAGCAGCTCCCGGGGATGCGGCCCCTCCAGGAACCGGTCCGGCGCGATGATGAGGTCAATGTCGCCATCCTCCAGCAACGCGCTGATGTCGTTGCGCGGCAGGGTGATTTCGATGCGGACCTGCGGCGCGGCCTCCTGCAACCGCGCGACGAGCGGACCGATCAGCACGGTGGTGAGATAGTCCGACGCCACGATGCGGAACAATCGCTGGCTGTCGGCGGGATTGAAGGTCAACCCGCGCGCGATCAATCCCCGCAGATCCGCCACCAGCGCCGAAATTTCCGGCGCAAGCGAAAGGGCGGCGGCGGTCGGGATCATCTTCTTGCCGTGCTGCACCAATATGTCGTCGGCAAACGCCTCGCGCAGCCGGCGCAGTGCGGCGCTCATGGCGGACTGGGTGAGGTTGAGCCGGCGGGCGGCGCGGGTGACGTTCCGCTCCTCGACCAGAATGTCGAACGCGACGAGCAGATTGAGATCAAACCGGTCCAGCCTCACAACCATCACTCCTGTTTGTGATTATCGACATATTTGATCCATTTTACGCAAGGGTTCGATTCTGTCACTCCCTCCTCATCCGGCGCAGACCGGCAGGGAGAGGAGAGGATATGAACAAGATTCTATGGTGTGCGACGATGCTGAGCGGCGTGGCCGCGCCCCAACTGGCCTTGGCGCAGTCTGCTGCGGACCAGCCGGCCGAGGGTGGGCTTCAGGAAATCATCGTGACCGCCCAGCGGCGTGAGGAAAGCCTGCAAAAGGCAGCCATCGCGGTGACCGCGGTCACCGGCAGCGACCTCGTGCGGTCGGGCATCACCGAAACCGCGAACCTGGGCAAGCTCGTGCCCGCGCTGGTGGTTCAGCCGACCGGCGGCACGACCAGCTTCTTTCTGCGCGGGGTCGGCACCAATTCGCAGAACAGCTTCTCAGAAAACGCGATCGCCTTCAATTTCAACGGCGTCTATGTCGGCCGCCCGACCGCACCGGCCGGCGTCTTCTACGATCTCGAGCGGGTCGAGGTGGTCAAGGGACCGCAGGGCACGCTCTATGGCCGCAACGCGACCGGCGGCGCAATCAACGTGCTGCCCAAGAAGCCGGTGCTCGGCCGCTTCAGCGCCGAAGGGCTGGCCGAATATGGCAATTACGACAGCAAGAAGGGCTTTCTCGCCGTCAACCTGCCGCTGGGCGAGACCATGGCGCTGCGCGTCGCGGGGCAGGTCGTGGATCGCGACGGATACATCTCCGACGGCTATGACGACGACAAGGGGGAAGCGGCCCGCGCCTCCCTGTTGCTGAAACCTTCCGACCGATGGTCGATCACGTTCGTGGGCGACTATTATCATCAGGGCGGCAAGGGCGCGGGGGCCGTCCTGCTCCCCAACGGCGTCTTCGCGGTGCCCGCTGTGGACGACCGCGTCAGCGTGTCCGACGCCCGCGCGATCGCGGCGATCAACGGCTATGCCGGCACGCAATTCGCCCCGCCCTTCTGCGTCGGCGGTTTCATCGCCAGCGGCTGTATCGAAAATGCCGGGAAGGACGGCTATCTCGACAACCACTTCTATGGCCTGAGCGCGCAGGTCGAGGGCGACATGGGCTTCGCCACGCTCACCGTGATCCCCGCCTGGCGCAAGTCCAAGGCGAATTTCCGCACCTATCTGCCCGGCTTCCGCGGCGAAATCCGCGATGACGCGGAGCAGATGTCGCTGGAAGCGCGGCTGACTTCCGCCAACGACCAGCCGCTGCGCTATGTGCTGGGCGCCTTCTTCTTCAATGAAGAACAGGATACGCTGAACTATTTCCGGCAGGGCCGGCTTTCCACCACGCGCTTCACCCCCCGCCTCAAGACGCAGAGCCTGGCCGCCTTCGGCCAGCTCACCTTCGACCTCAGCGACAATCTCCGCCTGATCGGCGGCGGACGCTACACCCGCGAAGACAAGTCGCAGCTGACCGCCTCGGTCTCGGGCGGCCTCCCTGGCCCGGTCGATCCGCCGCTGGGCGCGCCGATAACCGGCGACCTCACCTTCACCAAATTCACCTGGAAAGCCGGGGTCGAGATGGATGCGGGACCAGCCTCGCTGCTCTATGCCAATGTCGCGACCGGTTTCAAATCGGGCGGCTTCTTCGTCGCCGCGCCACCGACCAACAGCTTCGCGCCCGAAACGCTGACCGCCTACACCGTCGGCGCCAAAAGCCGCTTCTTCGGCAACAAGCTGCAACTCAATGTCGAAGCCTTCTACTGGGACTATAAGGACCAGCAGGTGACATTCGTGGGCGGCGTGCGGACCGGCAACGGCATCTTCGCGCAAGGATCGCTGACCACCAACGCGGGCAAGTCGCGCATCTATGGCGCGGAAGCCGAAGCCCGCTTTGCGCCGACGCGCGACGATCTCTTCAACCTCAACGTCCAATATCTGAACGGCAAATATGGCAGCCTTCAGACCGCGAACTTCTCGCCCACCGGCGCGCCGGTCAAGACCGGCTGCACGATCACGGGAACCCGGCTCGCCAATCCCGGCATCAACGGCGCGCGCTTCTACGACATAGACTGTTCGGGCAAGCCGACCGTCAACTCGCCCAAATGGGCGATCAATGTCGGCTATCAGCACAGCTTCCGTCTGGGCGGCGACATGGCGCTGACCGCCGGGGTCCGCTCCAACATCGAAACCAGCCGCTTCACCAACGCCAACTATCGGCCAGAAGAAAAGCAGGGCAGCTTCATGATGTCGGACGCCTTCCTGACGCTGGAAGGGCCGGAGGACAAATGGAGCATTACCGCCTTCATCAACAATATCGAGGATGAGGAAGTGCTCGCCCGTGCAGGCACGCGCCCGGTGCTCGACTTCTCCGTCGGCACGCTGCGCCCGCCGCGCACCTATGGCGTGCGCCTGGGCTTCAACCTGTGAGAGCGGCGACCCCGACGCTCGCCGCAATCGGCGCGCTGCTGCTGTCCACTTCGGTGTCCGCGCAGCCGCCTGCCCTGCCGTCGGGGTCGCAGTTCGTCACATTGGGGACGATGGGCGGCCCGGTGCCGGACGGGCAGAGGTCGCAGCCGGCCAACGCGATCATTCGGGGCGACCGGGTGTATCTGGTCGATAGCGGCGACGGCACGGTCGAGCAGCTGGGCCGCATCGGCGTGCCACTCGTGAAGGTGCGCGCGGTGTTCCTCAGCCACCTTCATGTGGACCATGTCGGCGGCCTGTCCGCCATATTGGGCCTGCGCAACCAGACCGAAGCGCGCAATGTGCTGACCGTATATGGCCCACCCGGCACGAAGGAGATGGTGGCTGGCCTCGTCGCGTCGCTGCAACCATCGGCCAAGGCTGGCTATGGCATCCCCGGCAAGCCCTGGCCTGCGCCTGAAAGCCTGGTGACGGTTGTCGAGCTTGCCGACGGCCAATCGCTGATGGTCGACGATTTCAGGGTCCGCGTCGCGCAGAACACCCATTACGACTTCCCCGCCGGCACTCCTGAGGACCAGGCCTACAAATCCTTCAGCTACCGCTTCGACCTGCCGGACCGGTCGATCGTCTATACCGGCGACACCGGACCCAGCCCGCGCGTCGAACAGCTTGCGCGCGGCGCCGACCTGCTCGTGAGCGAGATGATCGACATCGACGCGACATTGGGGCGGGTGGCACAGGTCAGCCCCAACATGCCCGCCCCGGTGAAGGCGACGATGACGCAGCATCTCACCACCCATCATCTGACGCCCGAGGCCGTGGGGCAGCTCGCCGCCAAGGCGGGGGTGAAAGCCGTGGTCGTCACGCATCTGGCGGGCGGCGCGCCCGACAGGACGCGCCTTCAAACCTATCGAGCCACCATCCACCGATATTTCAACGGGCCGGTCACGATCGCCAGCGATCTCGATCGGTTCTGACCTCCCAGGAAGCAGCAGCACATATGGAACAAGCCAACATCCTGATCATCGGCGGCGGCATCGGCGGCCTGACATCCGCCATCGCGCTCCGCCGTCAGGGTTTCGACGTGACGGTCATAGAACGCGATCCCGACTGGTCCGTCTATGGCGTCGGCATCATTCAGCAATCCAACGTGCTGCGCGCCATGCATCATCTCGACCTGCTCGACGATTATGTCGCCGCCGGGGCCGGTTTCGACACGGTGGAGGTATTCGCGCCGGATGGCACCAAGGTCGCGCGCGTCCCCTCCCCCAAGCTGGTCGAGGGCTATCCCGCCAACATGGGCGTCGGCCGCCCTGCCTTGCACAAGGTGCTGGGCGACCGCACCATCGCGTCCGGCGCGACCGTGCGACTGGGCGTGACCGCAACGACGATCGACGATCGCGGCGACCATGTCAGCGTCACCTTCTCCGATGGCTCGTCGGCAGATTTCGACCTGGTGGTGGGCGCGGACGGCGTCTATTCGCAGACCCGCACCGCCCTTTTTCCCGACGCGCCCAAACCCGAATTCACCGGGCAGGCGGTCTGGCGCTACAATCTCCCCCGACCCGAGGGCATGGATTCGCTGCAAGCCTATAATGGCCCGATGGGCGTCGGCCTCGTGCCGATTTCCGATGCGGTGATGTACATCTTCGTCACCACGCCGGAACCCGACAATCCGTGGTATCCGCGCGAAAGCCTGGCCGCGTCGATGCGCGAGAAGATGGCGCAATGCTCGCCCGCCATTCGCGCGCTGGCCGATCGGATCACGGATGATGACGCCGTGGTCTATCGTCCGCTCGAGGCGCTCATGGTGCATGGCCCGTGGCACAAGGGGCGGATCGTCCTGCTGGGTGACGCCATCCATGCCACCACGCCCCATCTGGGCCAGGGCGCGGGCATGGCGATCGAGGACGCGATCGTGCTGGCCGAGGAACTCGCGGGCGCGGATACGCCGGAGGCCGCCTTCTCCGCCTATCGCGACCGCCGCTACGACCGCTGCCGCTACATCGTCGAGCAGTCGCTCGCCATCTGCATGGGCCAGCTCGGCAAGGGGCCGGCCGTCGATAACCACAAAGCCACCGCGGAAATGTTCGCGGTCGTCTCCCAACCGATCTGAAGGAAATGATGATGAGCCGAGTTACGGAAATTCGCTATGTTGGCTATGCCCTGCCCGATCTGGAGGCGGAGCGGGCCTTTTATGCGGACCAGTGGAAGCTGGTGGAGGCAGGCGAGAAAGACGGGATGGTCTATTTCGCGGCCGATGGCGGCGCGGAAAATTACGTCGTGCGGCTGCGGCAGGCGGACGAGCAACGGATCGACGTGATCGCGCTCGCCGCCGACAGCCGCGCCGATGTCGATGCCTTGCATGAGAAGGTCGCGGCGTCGGGTTGCCGCATCATCTTCGCGCCCAAGGATTTGGATACGCTGGGCGGCGGCTATGGCTTCCGCTTCTTCTCGCCCGACGGGCTGCCGTTCGAGATTTCGAGCGACGTGCATGTCCGCGTACCGCGCCAGCTGGCGCGCTGGGAAGGCGTGCCGCAGAAGATCAGCCACATCGTGCTGCACTCGCCCGACCACAAGGCGCTGGTTGCATGGTTCTGCGACGTGCTGGGCTTCAAGGTCAGCGACTGGCTGGGCGACTTCATGGGCTTCCTGCGCTGCAATTCGGCGCATCACCGCCTTGCCGTGCTGCCCGGACCGCCCTGCCTCAACCATGTCGCCTACGACATGCTCAGCGTCGATGACATGATGGTCGGCATCAACCGGCTGCGCCAGCAGGGCACCGACATCCGCTGGGGTCCGGGCCGGCATACGGCGGGCAACAACACGTTCAGCTATTTCACGACGCCGGCTGGCTTCGCGGTCGAATATACGTCGGAGTTGGAGGAAGTGGACTTCGAGGGCCATGAGGCCAAGGTTCATGCGCCCGGTCCCAAGGTCATGGACCAGTGGGGCATCGGCGTTGGCGGACCGCAGACCATGCCGCACCCGGAAGCCGACAAGGGCCTGTTTCAGGCAGTGGAGGTCTGACACATGGCTCTGTTCGAACCCTTCCCCAACTATATCTGGAACCTCTCGGTCGCGATTGCGATGGAGAGCGGCGGGCAGATCGGCGAGATCGTCGATATGTGCCAGCCGATCCGCGACGCCGCCGCCAATGGCGGAGACGCGGGCACGCCCATGTTCATGAAAGCCTGGGCCAGCATGGGCGAGAAGCTGCTGGACCTCGCCGCCGAGGACGAGGCGAAAGGCCGTGCCTTCTCCGCGTCGAACAAGCTCGAGCGCGCATCGCTCTATCTGCTCGTCGCCGAGCGGATGCAGGGCCATGGCGCGCCGGGGCGCAAGGAAACCTACGCCAAGGCGCGCGAGGCGTTCGATCGCTCGACCGCGCTCGGCCGGATCAACCGCGAACGGGTGGAAATCCCCCTCGGAACCGGCACCATGCCGGCGCTCCTGACCCGCGCGCCGGGTGAAGGGCCAAAGCCGGTCGTCGTCTATTGCAATGGCCTCGATAGCTGCAAGGAGCTGCTCTACTGGTCGCGCCTGCCCGAAGCGCTGGCGCGGCGCGGCGTCTCGACCCTGTGCGTCGATCAGCCCGGCTCGGGCGAGGCGCTGCGCTTGCAGAACCTGCCCGTCGATCCGCACAGCGAAAGCTGGGCGAGCAAGGCGGTCGACTGGCTGGAACAGCAGAGCGACGTCGATCCCGCCCGCATCGGCATGACCGGCATTTCGCTGGGCGGTCATTTCGCGCCGCGCGCCGTCGCTTATGAACCGCGCTTCGCCAGCGGCGCGGTGTGGGGCGCGAACCATAATTGGCGCGAGGTGCAGGACAAGCGCATGGCGCGCGAAGGGGAAAACCCCGTTCCGCACTATTGGGCGCATGTCCACTGGGCTTTCGGCGCGAGCGATCAGGACGACTTCCTCGCCAGGTCGCAGGACATGAACCTGAACGGCCATATGGACCGGATCAAGGTGCCCTTCCTGGTCACCCATGGCGCCAGCGACCGCCAGATCAGCGTCACCTACGCGGACGATCTCTACGACCAGCTCGTCAACTCCCCACGGCGCGAGAAAGTCATCTTCACCGCGCGGGAGGGGGGCGTAGAGCATGTCGGCGCCGACAATATGGCCTATGGTCGCGACTTGATCGCCGACTGGTTTGCGGAAACGCTGGGAGGACATATCGCATGACGCGCCGCTTCATCGACCTGTCGATCACGCTGGACAATGACGTGGTGTCCGATCCGCCCTTCATGCGGCCCAAGATCACCTACCAGACGCACAACGATACGGTCTCCGAACTGCAGCATTTCTTCCCCGGCGTGACGTCGGAGCAATTGCCCGACGCCGCAGGTTTCGCTGCGGCCGAATGGATCACGCTGACCACGCACAACGGCACCCACCTCGACGCGCCTTATCATTTCCACCCGACCATGGATGGCGGGCAGCGCGCGATCACCATCGACGAAGTGCCCCTCGACTGGTGTTTCCGTCCCGGCGTCAAGCTCGACTTCCGCCATTTCCCCGATGGCTATGTCGTGACGGCGCAGGATGTCGAGGCGGAACTCGCCCGCATCGGCCATGACCTGCAACCGCTCGACATCGTGCTGGTGAACACGGCGGCGGGCAAGGCGCTGGGTCGGCCCGACTTCGTCAATGTCGGCTGCGGCATGGGCTATGAGGCGACTATGTACCTGACCAGCCGGGGCGTGCGCGTCACCGGCACCGACGCCTGGAGCTGGGACGCGCCGTTCAGCTACACGGCCGAAAAGGTCAAGGAAACCGGCGACACCTCGCTCATCTGGGAAGGGCACAAGGCGGGCCGCGACATCGGCTATTGCCACCTGGAAAAGCTGCACAATCTGGAAAGCCTGCCCGGCAACGGCTTCACCGTCAGCTGCTTCCCCCACAAGATCAAGGGGGCGTCGGCGGGCTGGACCCGCGCCGTCGCCATCCTCGAGGATTGATCCTATGCGTCTTGCCACCATCGACAATGGCACGCCCGACGGCGCGCTGATCCTCGTCTCGCGCGACGCCAAGCGCTGCCTGCCCGCTTCCGGCACGCTTCAGCAGGCGATCGAGACCTGGCGCGCCATCGAGCCGGATCTGCGTGCGCTGGCCGTGCGGCTCGACGCGGGCGAGGGCGAGGCGCTTGACCCCACGCGCCTGCTCGCTCCCCTCCCCCGCGCGTGGCAATGGCTCGACGGCTCAGCCTTCCCCCAGCATGGCGAGCTCATGCAGCAGGCGTTCAACCTGCCGCCGATCGAAACGGACCGGCCGCTCATGTATCAGGGCCTGTCCGACCGGTTCCTGGCGGGTCACGCGGATGTGCCCCTGCCCAGCGAAGCGGACGGCATCGACTTCGAGGGCGAGTTCGGCGTCATCACCGACGCGGTGCCGATGGGCACGACCGCGCGGGAGGCCATGGCGCACATCCGGCTCGTCATCCTCATCAACGACTGGTCGCTGCGCGCCATCGCCCCTGTCGAGATGAAGACCGGCTTCGGCTGGGTCCAGGCCAAGCCCGCCTGTTCTGCCGCACCCTTCGCCGTCACGCCGGACGAACTGGGGCCGGCATGGGCCGAAGGCCGGGTTCGCCTGCCGCTGCATGTGACGCTCAACGGCCAGTGGTTCGGCCATCCCGATGGCCGCGAGATGGCGTTCGGCTTTCATGAGCTTGTCGCCCATGCCGCCCGCACCCGCGACCTCGTCGCCGGCACGATCATCGGTTCGGGCACCGTCTCCAACGCCGGCTATGCGCAGGTCGGCTCCGCCTGCCTCTCCGAACGCCGCGCCATCGAGATGATCGACCAGGGCGCGCCCGCAACGCCCTTCCTGCACTTTGGCGACCGGGTACGGCTGGAGGCCGAGGGCGGCCTCTTTGGCGCGGTGGATCAAAAAGTGGTGCAGGCCGGCCGCTGACCCCCACCAAAAAGCTATCGCCCGCCGGGAGACAAGGCCGCTGTCAGCGACAGGTGGGTGAGTGGGTGCCCAGGCTCTCGTCGAGGAAGGCGAGCAGAGTGTTCCAGGACTGGCGATGTGCCCGCGCGTCATAGGCCATGCGCGGGTCGCCAAGCCCGTCCACCGCCGCATTGGTGAAGCCGTGGCGCGCGTTGCCATAGGCGTGCAATTGCCAGTCGGCCTCGGCCACGATCATCTCGGCAGCGAAGGCGGCGACGTCAGCGGGCGGGACGAGCGGATCGCGCGCCCCGGTGAATGCCGCCACCCGCGCCCTGACCGAACCGGGCGTCGCAGGCCGGGCAGTGGTCAGCAGCCCGTGGAAGCTGGCGACCGCTGCCACGTCGCTGCCCGCGCGCGCCAGTTCGAGAACGGCGAAGCCGCCGAAGCAGAAGCCGATTGCCGCGCAGCGGGACGTGTCGATGCCGGTGGCCGCCCGGAGCGCTGCCAGCCCGGCGGCGACCCGGCCGCGCACCAGATCGGACTGCGCGCGGAACCGATCGAGCGCCGCCTGCATCGCCGCCCCCTCCAGCGGCCGGCCAGCGCCATGCATGTCCGCCGCCAGCACGCTGTAGCCGCGCGCCGCCAACCGGTGGCAGTGCCGCCGGACATTGCCGCCGATGCCGTCCGCCTCATGCACCACCAGCACCGCCCGGCCATCGGAGGGCGCAGTCGGCGCGAAGAATTCGCCCTGCAAGGCGATGTCGTCAGCGCCATAGGGATGCGGCGCGCCGGGTTCCATACTGTCCATGCGTCAGTCCGCCAGCGCGCCCGCCTCATGCAGAACGGTCTCTATGGCCGTCACGTTGCCATCGTCATTCACGTCGATCGACAGCAGCACGGGGGCATGAAGCGCGCCATCGTCGCGCGCGCCCTCCAGCGGGGCTGGCGCATCGCCGCCGCTCGCCTGTTCGCCGACGCTGTTGTCCGGGCCGTCCGCCGCGATGAAGATGTCGCTGCGCTCCACGCCGTGCTGCTGGACCAGCAGTTCCACGGCATTGTCGGCTTCGGCGCGGGTGGCGAAGCGGCGTTCGATGGTCTGGCTCATGCGGTCTCCTTCGGGGTAAATGTCAGGCTGCGATCCGGCGCAGCGGTTGCGTCAGGCAATGGATGCCGCCGCCGCAGGCGGCAAACTGCGCAATATCGACCTGCCGCACATGATAGCCCCGGTCGCGCAGCGTGGCGGCGAGCGCATCGTCCGCGGCGCTCGCGACGATCCGCCGCCGCCCCAGCGAAAGGATGTTGCAGCCGAGCGAGGCCGCCATGGCCGACGGCATCGGCAGGATAGTGATTCCGCGCGCCCGCACCTGCGCCACGAAGCCGGGATCGAGCAGGTCGAGGCATCCGATAGCCTCGTCCCGGTCGATCATGCAGAAGATGGTGTCGAGGTGCAGATGGTCGGCATGGAAGGGGCAGAGCAGCACGTCCCACCCGGCGGCGCGGAACGGAGCGGCGAACGCCTCCACGCCCGCGTGGCTGGTGCGCTCGCCGGACAGGCCGACGATCAGCAACCCTTCGCGCGCAATGCAGATGTCGCCGCCCTCGATCGTGCCTTCCACGATGCGCCGGACCGGCAGCGCCCCGTCCGCGCAGGCGGCGAGCAGCGCGTCCACCTCGCCCCGCCGGTGCGGCATCGCGGGGTTGAGCGCCACCAGCCCCCATGGCGTCGCCACGCCGATGTCGCGCGTGAAGCACATGTCCGGCAAGTCGGCGCGCGGCGGCAGCATATGGCAGCGGACGCCGTCGGCCTCCAGAACCGAAACGAGCGCACGGTGCTGCCGCAGCGCCGCGCCGACATCGGTGACATGCCCCTGATCAAGATGCCCCCGCGTCACCGCGCAGCAGGGTACGGGGGCCAGGTGGTGGGGCGGGCACAGCAGGACGTCGGTGAGGATGTCCGTCTCGCCCGCGACATGCGCACCGAACTTTCGAGCCGTCCGGCGGACGGGCGCGCCGCCTTCCAGCCCCGCGAAATCGACTTTCATGGATCGTCTCCTGATCCCCAGCCAACGACAGGAATGATCCCGCGTTCCTCCCGACTGATCGAGGTTAGCCGCTTTTCCGATGCGCCAGCCTTGCGCCGGAACGGGGCGCGGTCCCGCTGGTTGATGGGTTCGAAAAAGCACAGGAGAGAGCAAGCCATGACCCCCGACCAGCCCCCCGGCGCGCGCGATCAGGCCGACATGGCCGGCACGTCGATGGACGACCTGCCGGGCGCTGACGGCACCGATCAGGATGTCGACGTCGATGTGGACGCGCAGGAGGAAGACCGGCGCACCGACGATCTGGAGGATGCGCAGGCGGATGCGGCCGAACGGCGCGAGCAGGAAGGCGGCTATCAGTAAACACCGGTAACGATCACCGGGAACCGATGCGCGCATCGCCGGTTATCTTCCCCGCCGGACGCCCCCCAGCCCCCCGCTCAGTCCGGCGCTTAGAAAGGCTCCGTCAGCCACGCTGGCGGAGCCTTTCCCTTGCCCGGTCGTCAGCGGCACACCGCCCATTTGTCGCAACGGATGCTGTCCGCGCCGGGAAGGCGCCGCAGCGTGTCGCCGTTCCAGGGATGGCCGTTCACCACCACCCTGTCGAGTTCGATCGGATCGACATCGACGGCGACCGAAGGCCGCGCTTCCTTGCCTACCCTGATGTTGACGAGCCGCAGGCCACGCACCGGCGCGTGCGGCAGGCCGCGCACGATCAATACGCGCTCTGTCGAGGCGATGGTGCAGTCCTGCGCCGAGACGCGCGCGACATGGGGGACATGGCCGCCCCCTTCGCCTTCCTCATACAGCATCCAGATCTGGATGAACGCCTTGTCTATGGCGCCGGCGGCGATGCGGCGCAGATGTATGTCCTCGACGGAGCCGCCGCGATAGCTGTTCGACTTGATGATGAGCGCGCGGGTCAGCGCCGGACTGTCCATGCGGCAATCCTGCACGAAGACGTTGCGCACGCCGCCGGTCAGTTCGCTGCCGATGGCGACACCGGCATGGCCATCCTTCATCACGCAGCCCCGGATAACGACATTTTCGCAGGGTATGGCCAGCCGCCGACCATCAGCGTTGCGCCCCGCCTTGATCGCGATGCAATCGTCGCCGGTATCGAACACGCACCGATCGATCAGCACGCCGTTGCAGGATTCCGGGTCGATACCGTCATTATTCGGGCCATGGCTGGCGCAGGTGACGCGGCGGAACGTGACGTCCGTGCACTCGACCGGATGCACCTGCCAGAAGGGCGCGGCCTCCACCCTGATGCCCTCCATCAGCACGCGGCGGCAGCGATAGGGCTGGAAGAAGGACGGGCGCAGCCGGCTGCCTTCGCCAAAGACGCGCTGCGCCACCGGCACCCCGCGCTCGGCCATGTCGAACAAAGCCGCGCGGTCGGCCGCCTGCCGCTCGCGTTCCGGCACGTCGTCGAAGCGACCGCCCCATGGGCCTTTCCATGGCCACCAGTGTCGGTCGTCCGCGGACCCGTCGATCACGCCGTCACCGGTCAGCGCAATGTCCTCCGCCTCGAAGGCATAGATGAGCGGCTGGTAGCCCATCAGTTCCACGCCTTCCCAACGGGTGTGGACCGGTGGCAGATAGCGCGCGGGATCGGTCAGGAATTTCAGGCGCGCGCCCCTGGGCAGGTGCAGGTTCATGCGCGATTGCAGGCGGATCGGTCCGGTCAGCGTGGTGCCTGCGGGCAGCAGGATGCGGCCACCCCCGGCCGCGGCGCAGGCGGCGATCGTGCGGGCGATGGCGGCGCTGTCGTCGGTCCGTCCGTCGCTCTTGGCGCCGAATGTCCGCACGGCAAAGGTCCGGCGCGGGATGCGGGGTGATGCGATGCGTGCCGCGATGGCATCGGCGCGCGCCCAGACATCGGCGTGCGGCGACGCCAGCGAGCGCGCCGCGACCCCGCTCAAGAGCGTGGCCATGCCGCCCGCCAGCAAGTCCCGCCGGGAAGCTTGAACGGGGCGGCGCAGACGTACCCCCATCTCGTATGCGGCCCTTTCATCCTGCCTGAGTCGCATGGCTGGCATCCTCTGTTTGGCATGATGTTCCACATTGTGCCAGCGATGGCAAGTGCACGGATCAGGCGCGCGCCACACCCTTTGCGATTTTTCGGTTGATTTACTCCGACTGAAATGACAGTCAGGGCAAGTTCCACCCTGTGGGACATGAGGGCACATGCTGGGGCGATTCGATCGTTACCATGGCGTGGGGGGATAGAGGGAATCCCTTACATGTCGGGCCTCGGCAAAAAAGGGAGAGGGTGATGCGGCAAGGTTCCGCTGTTCGTCAGGCTATCGGTGCGACCACATCATGGTCGGCCGTGGCGGTTATACTCATGATTGATGGCGCGGCTGTCGCGCAATCGGGACAACGATCCGGGCTGGGTCCGAACCCGTCGACCGCCGACATCGTCGTGGTCGGATCGCGCGCCAGCCAGCAATCGGCCAACAATCGCAAGAAGGAAGCCAAGACAGCGACCGATTCGATCGTCGCGGACGACATCGGCTCCTTCCCCGACCGCAACGTCAACGAAGCGATTTCCCGCATCCCGGGCGTCGCGCTGGGCCGCAACGAATTTGGCGAGGGCGAGTCCGTCGCAGTGCGCGGCAACGGCCCGGACCTGACCCGCGTCGAACTGGACGGCATCGGCGTGCAGAGCACCACCGGCCTTGCGCTCGGCACGGCAGGCGGGCGCAGCGCGGACCTGCGAGAACTGCCGGCCGAAATCGTCAAGAGTGTGGACGTGGTCAAGGGCTCCACCGCCGACATGACCGAAGGCTCGCTGGGCGGATCGGTGCAGATCAAGACGCGAACCGGCCTCGACTTCAAGAAGCCCTATTTCTCGCTGCGCGCGGGCGCGGGCCAGAACAGCCTGGGCAAGGACTGGACGCCGGACTTCAACGCGGTGGCGGCGCGCAAATTCTTCGATGACCGGCTGGGCGTCATCGTCAGCGGCAGCTATTCCAAGATCCAGAATAACGGCCACGGCTTCGAAACGACGACCAGCAACAATCGCGGCTATTCGCGCCTGTTCGATTTCGACCAGTCGCCCGAAAAGACGTTCGAATACAATCCCGCGACCGTCGGCACCGACGCCGCCGACGTGGTGTTCGCCAACAGCACGGAGACGCCGCGCAGCATCGTGACCAAGTCGGCGGCGGCCAAGACCAAGGCGGACTGTCTGACCGCCTTCCCCAACAATCCCAACGGCACCACCGCGCAGCGGGCGCAGCGCATCCTGGAGCAGCAGAGCTGCCTCAACCAGTGGAACGACTATACCCCGTCGCTGATCCGCAACTTCATGAACACGCAGACGGACCAGCGCTACGCGATCGACGCGCGCGTGGATTATCGGCTGACCGATAATCTCACCGTCTTTGCGAAAGGCACCATGGCCAATCGCAAGGTGCACGACCAGAATCGCAGCCGCAATCCCATCACCCTGTTCAACCAGAATCTGAACGGCACCTTCGTCGACAGCACCACCGGCTATCCGCGCGTGCGCTCCGTGTCTCCCAACGCGCCGGCGGGCTATTATCTGTTCGACGGCCTCAACAATGTCGGCAACAACGCCACGATCGGCAACGTGCTCAACGTCATCCCGAGCAGCGTGGTGGTCGACGCCGACCACAATGTCACGCAGATGACGCTGACCAACAATTCGGTGAACATCGACCAGATCGAAAATACGATCGACACCAAGACCAAATATGCCCAGTTCGGCGCGGAGTATCGCGGCGACCGGCTGGAAATCGACGCCATGGCGGGGGGCACGCAGGCAACGTCCAGCCGCGGCGACATGCGTACGTCGCGCAACTATGCCTATGGCAATGCGACGCTGACGCTCCAGCCCAACGGCCTGTGGGACATCGCGCTGCCGTCCAACTATGACGACACCAACCCGGCGAACTTCGTCCAATTGACCGCGCCGACCTGCATCGGCGGCGGCACGGCGCCCTCCTGCATCGGGCAGGCGGCGGTCGCGGCTGGCCCGAACGGCCCGGCGACCCCCGCCTATACCGTGGGGCAGATGCCACTCACGACGCCCGCCTTCGGCGTGTCCTACTCGCCGCAGCTGGGCGAATCGTCGGAACGCATCGCCAAGCTCGACATCGCCTATGCGCTGGACGACCTCGTCCCCTTCCTCACCCGGATCAAGGCGGGCGCGCAATATCGCAAGAACAAGCTCGATCGCTGGGGCGGCGGCGGTTATACGGTCAGCAGCGCGGTCGGCACCTTCGGCCAGCCGGGCTACGTCCCCGCCGTCATCGTGCCCACCGCCAACGTGCGCGGCACGCTGCGCGCCTGCCAGCCCACGGCCGGATCGTCGGCGGCGGGCGGCCTGTCGTGCAACTATGGCTTCGTCCCCAGCACCAATCCGCTCAACGTCCGGTCCGGCGTCGATACGCTGACCCCGGCCGACTTGCAGGCGCTGTTCGCCAGGACGCTGGAAGACAGCGACTCCGCCTATTTCGGCGACCTGCCCAATCGCGGCAACCTGCCGCCCGCCTGGCAAGGCATCCGCACCGACGAGCTGTTCAGCGCATTGGGCGCGTCGCAGTTCATGAATTTCGATTGCCTCAAGACCTGCGTGGGCAGCGACGGCAAGACCTATGACCAGCCGGTCACGCGGGTGCGCGAAGAGATCAAGAACGTCTATGCGATGGTCGATTTCGAGCAGCCGCTGCCGCTCGGCCTGCTGTTCAACGGCAATGTCGGCGTGCGCGGCGTGTTCGCCAAGGTCAGCGGTTCGGCGCTGCTGACGCTGACCACGATCCGCCCGAACGCCAATTTCAACCCGGCCGATTCCAACAACGCCGGCGGCATCACCACCCAGTCGTTCAGCCAGAACACGACGCTGAACGCCAGCACCAACGACTGGCTGCCGAGCTTCAACTTCAACCTGTGGGGCTTCGACAAGCAGGTCGTGCTGCGCCTCTACGGCGGCAAGACGGTGGCGCGCCCGGCAATGGACCGCCTGATCGCGGGCGGCACCTGCACTATCGACCAGCGCCTGCTGCTCGACACGTCGGGCGACGACATCTTCGGCTGCACCGGCCGCGTCGGCAATCCGGGCCTCAAGCCCTTCACCGCGTGGAGCTACAATGCGTCGCTCGAATGGTATCCCAATGCGGACACCTTGCTGTCGGTCGCCTATGGCAAGCTGGACGTGAAGACCGGCAACCCGATCGCCGTCACGCGCGTGTCCCGCCCGTTCGAGGGCAGCACGCAGGTCGATCCCACCACCAACGAACCCCTGTCCAGCTACGAGTTCAGCTATCCGACGTGGGACAATGGTCCCGGCTACAAGCGGTCGATCTGGGAATTCTCGGTCAAGTCGGCCTTCACCTTCCTGCCGTGGTTCCTCAAATATACCGGCGCGGACGCGAACCTGTCGATCCTGGGTTCGTCGGCGACCACCGGGCAGCAGGACCCGCTGACCGGCGACGTGATGGCGCCGCCGGACGAATCGAAGCGCTACCTCAACGCCTCGCTCTGGTATGACGACGGCAAGCTCAACATGCGCGTCGCCTATCAGAAGCGCAGTTCGCGTTTCTCCTGCATCACGCCATGCGGCGGCAACACGACCGACATCAACTATCCGGGCGAACAGTGGACCAACGTCCGCCTCGTCGCGCCCGGCTACAATCCCGGCGTGCCGCGCTTCATCGACGCGACGACCTTTATCGACGCCAAGCTGTCCTACAACATCACGCGCAACTTCCAGGTCTATCTGGAAGGCCGCAACATGACGCGGGAAGCGGCGACGACATCGACCGGCAGCTATGTGCCCTTCGCCGACGGCACGCCGCGCGTCATGCGCCTGTCCTACGGAGGCCGCCGCATCATGGGCGGCGTGCGCATCCAGTTCGGCAACTAAGGCGGCGGTTCGCCTGACAGGAAGGGCGGCTCCGCAGGTCGGGAGCCGCCCTTTTCCTTGTCCTCCCGCCCGGCTCAGCGCCGCGTCGGCGGCGGCGCGGTTTCGAGAAACTCGCCGATCAGCGCCAGATTCTGGATCGCGGCCAAGCCCCATTGCGCGCTGGCGTTGGTGGAGATGCGCGGCACTTCCTCCACGGGCTTGAGCACGTCGGCCCCCTCCACGCGATGCGCGGTCGCCGCCACGCCCATGCCAAGTCCGGCGACGCCACCGTAGAACTCGCGCCACGCGCGCCGTGCCAGCGCCACGTCATGCCGCTGCCGCGCGGCATAGGCGGTCAGGCGCGAATGCCCTTCCTGCAGGTTGCGGCCGGTGTCGCGGCCGCCGGTCCTGGCCATATATTCGTCCCGTGGCGCGTTATAGGTCGCGCAATAGTCGAGCCACGCGGCGCGATAGGCCGGCACGTCGAGCAGGGTCAGCAATTCCGAATTGATCTCCACCGCGCCGAACACGGCGTTCAGATGGCTGACGCTCACCGTGTCGCCCGGCCCGGTGAAGCGCCCGGTCGCGAGGTCGAAATTCGCCCCGCCCGCGAACCACTGCCTGGGCAGCGCGGCGAGCGAGGTCATGCCGTTGACGATCCGGTCGCGCCAGCGCGTGTCCCAGGTTCGTTCCCACTCCGCCAGCCAGGCGCCGAGCAGCGAGCACCAGCTCGTGCCGAAGCCCATCATCACCTGCCCCGCCGGCGCGTCAGCGTCCGCCACCACCGCGCCGCTGCCGATCGAGCCGGGCGTCCCTCTTGGCCGGGCGGCGACCTTGCGGTTGATGTCGACCGTCGCCAGCCGCTGGTCGCTGTCGAGCAGTTCGCGCATCAGGTCGCCAGTGCGCTCGTCGGCGGTGAGATAATAATAGATGCGGCGGTAGGTGGCGTTGGACACGCGCGGCTGCTTGCTGCTGTCGCTCCAGTGCTGGACGCCGTGGCGTGTCCCCAGCCCCTTGAACCGGCCGAGATGGTAGACGTCCACCTCGCCCGTGTGGCGGGTCATCGCCTCGGCCATGCGGAACACCGCCGGGTCGCCACCGCGCAGGAAACTGTACCACAGCCACAGGTCGGGCGAGAGTTCGCTATTGTCCCAGGCAAAGCCGCCCACGTCATAGCGCCACCCATGGCGGTCGGCGTCATAGCTGTGCATGACATCGCCATAATTCCAGAAGCCATACCAGCGGCGCTGCTCCACCTGATCCCGGTAGAAGCGCAGGAGGAAGGCGTTCTGGTCCTCGATCGCCGCCTTCGCCGGGGTGGAACGGTCGGGGAGGCTCCAGTCGCCGAAAACGCCGGCTTTGTGCACGGTTTCGGGCGTCGGCACGATGCGCGGCGGCTGCGCGACGAGCGCCGCCATCCCCGCCAGGCGCTCGCGCGCCGGGGTCGCGTCCATCGCCCAGAGCAGGAACTCGCTGGTGCGCGCTATGCCATGCGGCGTGCCCCAGCCCCGCTCATAATCCTCATAGGTGATGTCCAGCCCCTGATTTTCGGCGACATGATCGGTCATGCCCATGCCGTCATGATAGAAGCGCAGGTCCATCGCCGGCGCATCCGGCGCATGATACCAGAGCGCGAAGCGGGCGAGGTCGCTATGCGCGTCGCGAATGTCGAGCCGCACCGGGCTACGCTGCCAGAAATCCTGCATCGCGAAGGCGACGCCGCCCGACACCCCGCCGACATAGCCCAGCCCCGCCGCGCGCGCTCCCCCGTCCACGTCGATCCAGCCATGGCCCGTCTTGGTCCGCTTGGCGATGGTGAAGCCGTCGGCATTGGGCTGCGACAGGGTGAAGTCGCCCCATTGCGGCACGTAGCGCAACCCGTCGCGCACGGCCGAGGCCATGCCGTCCAGCGGCGGCACCTTGCCGCCCGCCACCTGCGCCTCCCTGAACGCTGCACCGGGATCGCGGCGCAGGCCGGTCAGCGTCTGCACCGCCTCCCCCCAGAGGCCACCGTCCTGTCCGGCAAAGCGGACATGCCGGTCATAAGCTGCGTCCGCCATCGGCACCGCGCCGGTGAGGCCAAGGCCGCGGAGGAAATCCTTCGTCTCGTCGCCATCGAAGATGAAACTGTGGACGATGCGGACCGCGGCTGACCCGGCATGGAAATAGAGGCGCAGGGAGAAGGGCAGCCAGTCGCGCCCTGCGCCCCGATGCGTGCCGTCGATCCTGACCACCGCGCGCACCGGGCCGCGCTGCTCCACCGTCACGCTGGCGATCTGGCCGGCATAGCGGGTGAGCGTGGCGGGCGCGCCGTCGTCGGCATCGGGCCGGTCCTGCGCCGAGGCGGTGAGCGCAATGTCCCGCAGAACAATCTTGCCGCCCCGTTCGGCCGAGCGGATCAGCACCGCGCCGCTCTTTGCGATCACCCACCGGACCGGACCGGTGGACAGGGTAACGCTTGCGCTGTCCTCCGTCACCGAGACGGGCGTTGCGGGCCTTGGCCCCTTGCCGGACACATGCAGCACGCCGGGCGCGGTCGGCGCGTCCGACGCAGGGATGGCATGCGCCGTCCATTTGATCGACCCGTCGGGCCAGTAGGCGGTGGGCCAGCTTTGCACCGGCGTCCCCGCGCCTGCGCCGGTCAGCGCCAGCGCCGCCTTGCGCTTCAGCGCGCCGCGCGGCCAGGGTGTGCCCCAGGTGACGCCTTCGTGGAAGGCTGGCGGCGCGCCATCGAGCCAGCCCAGCATGTCCGCGGCTGCAGGCGCCGCCGCCAGCGCCGGCCGCGCCCGCATCATCATGCCCCCGGCCAGCGCCGTGCCGCCGAGGAAGCTCCGCCTGTTGACGATCATGGCCGCGCGCTCCCCGCCGCCATCTCGCGCAGGGAGTAGCTGGTGTGCGGCGGCTGGTTATAGGCGGTGTTCTGCCACGCCACGCCGGCACGATAGACCGGATCGTGCATCAGCGTGGGCAGGCGGATGTCGGTCGCATAGGGGGTGAGGTAGATGCGCAGCGAGCGGCTGTCGGCCGCGCGCCAGATCACTTCCTCGCGCCAGTCGCCCATGATGTCGGCGCTCAGCATTGGGGTCGATTTGGTGCCGTTGTTGGACAGCACGCCCTCCGCTTCCAGCAGCGGCACGCTCTCCCCCTTCTCATAGTCCCACTTGAAGATTTTCGTGCCGTCGAGCAGTTCGCGCGAGGCGTCGCCGTCCCACCAGACAGCGAAGTTCATCTGGCGCGGGCGCGGGCCGATCGCGTTGCCGCGCGCGTCGTAGAGCGAGGCGCTGTTGCTGCCCCAGGCTTCCGCGCCGGGATAGCGCGGGTCGATGTCGGCGGCGACGCCGCGCCCGGTGTCCTTGTCGGCCGGCTTGGTCCAGAGGATCTCGCCCGTCCGCGCGTCCAGCATAGCCGATCCGATGCCGCCATTATGGCCGACATCCTCATGCACGCCGAATTTTTCGAGGCCCGGCCGGCTCGGGTCGAGGTCGCCGACATGCATGGCGTCGCCATGGCCGAGGCCGGCACTCCACAGCCCCCTGCCATCGTCGTCGATCGCCATGGAGCCGTAGATCACCTCGTCCCTGCCATCATCGTCGACGTCGGCGACGCTGAGCTGGTGATTGCCCTGCCCACCGAACCTGGCATTGCCCGGCGCGGCGCTGTCGAACAGCCAGCGCGGCGTCAGCCTGCCGCCGCGAAAATCCCACGCCGCGACAACCGAGCGGGCATAATAGCCACGCCCCATCACGATGCTGGGCAAGCGCCCGTCCAGATAAGCGGCCCCCGCGAGATAGCGTTCGGAGCGGTTGCCATAGCCGTCGCCCCAGACCTGCTTCATCTGTTCTTCGGTGGGGTTGTCGCCAGACGGGTCGCGCGCCGGCGCATAGGGGGCGGTGGCGCGCGCGCGGCCGGTGCGGCCGTCGAACACGGTTAGATATTCCGGCCCCTTGAGGATGCGGCCGGTCAGCTGCGCCGCCTTGCGCCCGTCGGGCAGGATGCGCGATCCGGTCCGGTCCTGCACGATCACTTCGCCGCCGCGCTCGACCCAGCGCGCCTTTGGATCGCCGATCACCGTGCCCGTCCCGTCGATCGTGCCGTCCGCCGTCTTGGCGACGACCTCCGCTCGGCCGTCGCCATCGAAGTCGGCGACGAGGAACTGGGTATAGTGTGCGCCCGAGCGGATATTCTCGCCCAGATCGATGCGCCAGAGCCGCTTGCCGTCGAGCGTATAGGCGTCGAGCAGGGTCGCGCCGGTATAGCCGCCCTGGCTGTTGTCCCTGGCGATGGAGGGATACCATTTGACGACGATGTCATAGCGCCCGTCGCCGTCGAGATCGCCGACGGAGGCGTCGTTCGCCTCATAGGTGTAGCGCGTGCCATCGGGAGCGGTGCGCGGCGCGGGCAGGTCGAGCGGGATGGAGAGATAGCCGGGCGTCGCGACGGTGGCGGCGGCGCTGGTCTTCTCCCTGACGCCCGGCCCGACCGGCTGGACGGCGTAGCGGGATCGCGCGGTGCCGGTGGGATCGACATGGTTGGTCGCGCCCGTGAGCGGCTTCGCCGTCAGCAACCGGCCATCGCGGTAGAGGCGAAACGCCGTGCCCGGCGCGTCGGTCGAAAGCAGCCGCCAGCTGACGAGATTGCCCTTGCCGCCCTGCGCCGGCACCGCCGTCACGGCCCGGTCGAGCCGTTCCGTCCGGCGGTCGGCAGGCGCGGCCTGCGCCACCATGGGGGCGATCACCGCCAGCGCCGTGCCCCATCCCAGGCCCATGGCCATAGCGCGCCTGACGATCGACATCCCATCCTCCCCTTTTGCGGTATCGAGACAGCGATGTGGACAGCTTCACGGCGATTCCGCCGCACAGCCCGCACTATAATTGTCCCGATATGTAGGGTGATGTTCCATATTTTCCCTTTCTGCAAGATGAATGGCACGAAAGGGACGCAGCGGGGCTAACCCGCTTTAGGGGCAGGAGGCTTCTCTCCCCGCCCCGCGCCGCTCGCGCAGCCGCAGCACGCGAAAGTCGCGCACCTCGATATGGCTGGCGGTGGTGCGCAAGCCGAAATGCCCCGCGCGATAGGGCGCGGGATCACACAGGGTGAAGAGCGGCACGCCGTCGCGCAGGAGAGCGACATGCGGCCCGTCCGCCTCCAGCCGGATGCGATAGGCGCGGTTCGGCTGGATCAGGTCGGCGGGCGCAGACCGATCATGCTGCGGCAACAGCGGCCTTTCACCGGCGCGCCCGACATAGCGGCGAAAGCGCGAACTCGTGTTCCGGTTGCCGCCCAGGCTCGCATAATAGAGCTGGAGGGTGTCATAGTCGGCAAAGGCCCCGCTGCGCGGCCGGGCGAGTGCGACACCGCCGGGTGCGGCCGGATCGCGCGCCATCCAGAAACAGTTGATGTCGCTCACCGCATCATTGGGTCCGCCGGCGCTGACGGCCCAGACCTCATATTCGATGGCGACAGGCCCGGCGAAGGGCCGGCGGAACCAGAGCGTCACCCCGGCCGGGCTGTCGATCGTCAGCACGCCGTCTTTCGCGACGAACCGCCCGCCGCGCTCCGCCTCGATCGCCCAGCGAGAGAGACCATGGCGGAAATCGTCGCTGGCCAGCAAGTCCTCGCGCCGGCCGGCATCGCGCGCCTTCGCCGCCGGCGCCAGCAGTGCGCCCGCCATGCCGCCCAGCAATGCGCGCCGTCCCAGCATCGGCGCTCAGGCGGTGATGCGGTTGTAGCGGTCGCGCCGCGCCTGCACCGCGCGGCGGGCATCCTCCACCGCCTTTTCCTCGGTCGCGAACAACAGGCTTTCGAGCACCGCCGACAGATGGCCCCGCATCGCCGCGCGCGCGGCGTTGGGATCGCGCGCGCGCAGGGCGTCGAGCACCAGGCTATGTTCGTCCACCACCGGCTTGATGTTCGCGGTGCGCGCCTTGGCATGGAGCAGCGCGGCTTCGGGCGATGTCGAGCGCAGCCGCCACAGCTGCTCCACCACTTCATAGACCGCCTGGTTGCGACCCGCCCGCGCGATCGCGAGATGGAAGTTGCGGTCGGCATTGTCCGACCATTCGCGCCCCTGATTTTCCCGGGCGATGTCGGCGATCAGCCCCTCGATCTCGGCGATTTCCTCGTCGCTGATCTGGGTGGCGGCCAGCGCGGCGGCCTCCCCCTCGAACAGCAGCCGCGCTTCGGTCAGTTCGATCGCGGTGATGTTGAAGCCGGGCAGTTCGGTGTTGCCGGGCAGCTTGACGACATAGGCGCCCGATCCCACCCGCACCTCGACGATGCCCTGCACTTCCAGCGCGATGATCGCCTCGCGCACGGTCGGGCGGCTGACCCCATATTGCACCGCCAGTTCGCGCTCCGCCGGCAGGCGCGAACCCACGGCGTAGCGGCCATCGGCGATTTCCTTCAACAAGGACCAGGCAAGTCCCTGATACAGGCGGCCGCTGGCGGGCGCATCATTCTCCATCCTGTCGTTTCGCCCCTCGATCTAACCAAAAAATGATATTCGTCAGACCAATATCGCAGGATGGAGGCGCGCGCCAGTCACTCCTTGGGCGCGGCGAGCAACTCCTCCTCGCTATAGGGTACGCCGTTGGCGATGACGGTCGCGACCTTGAAGGTGTTGGCGATGTCGGCGCGCGGATCGCCCTTCAGCAGCACGATGTCGGCGAGCTTCCCCGGCTCGATCGTGCCTGCGTCCAGATTGAGCGACCTGGCCGGATTGACCGTTGCGGTCTGCAGCGCCTGGAACGGCGTCAGCCCGGCATCGACATAGGAGGCGATTTCGGCGTGCAGGTTGGTGGCGATGATCGTGTCGGTGCCCGCCGTGATGAGCGTGCCGGCGTCGTACATCGCCTTGATCGCCTTGCGTTGCCCGTCCAGCATCGGGGAAAGCAGCGCCGCCATCGTGTCCGGCCCGCGCACCGATTCCTGCGCCCAGAGGGGGTAGAGATTGACGCGCGGGTCGGCCTTGTAATCGGGATGCTTTTGCAGATAGCCGGTCAGCGCGCCGAACATCGTGGGCGTCAGCGTGCGGCCGCTCTTGCCGAACAGCTGGATCACGTCCTCATAGGCGCGGCCCTGCGGGCCCTGCTTGGGCGAATAGCCGCGCCGGCTGGTCGCGCCCATATGTTCCGTCGCGTCGACGCCGGTATAGGCGGCAGGGAAGATTTCATGCCCCGTCACCGGCACGCCCATTGCGTGCGCCGCCTCGACGATGCGGCGCTGCTGAATGTCGGGCATGCGGACATAGGATTTGACGATGTCATATTTGAGCACCCGCGCGCGTTCGAGTTCGCGCTCCAGATGCGCCGGCCCTTCGACCGCAACGCCCATCTTGTAGAAGACGCGCTGCCATTCCAGCAGCGGGCCATTGGTGTAGATGCGCGGGCCGATGCGCACACCCGCCTCCGCCGCCTCGCGATCCTCGAGGCCGCTATAGACCTGGTTGCCCGGATCGCGGATCGTGGTGATGCCGTAGGCGAGCCAGGCGCGGTGCGAGTTCGCGCCGAAATCCTTCTGCGCATGGCTGTGATGTTCGATGAGGCCGGGAATGGCGACGAGACCGGTGCCGTCGATCAGCTTCGCGCCGCCGCCGTGCAGCGCCGGATCGTGCGGCACGACCGACACGATCCGGTTGCCCTCGATCACGATGTCGCGGTCCTTCTGCGTCTCGTCCTTCACCGAATCGACAAGGCCGCTGACATGCACGACCGTCCGCCCGGTCGGCTTGGCGAGGGTGTAGCTGAGGTCGAGCGGCACGTCGCGGGTGACGCCGGTGTCGACCTCAACCAGCTTGAGCTTGTCGTTCGATTGATAGAGGATCGTCCTGCTGTCGCCGCTCCAGCTCGGAAAATGGGCCATGTCGGAGCCGTAGGCGCGCGGCGCGCCGGTGGGCGTGCCGTCCGCCGCCACCGGCCAGACCTTGAGCAGCCCTTCATAGATCGCCGCCATCTTCGTGCCGTCGGGCGACCAGGCGGGGCCGCCGCCGCCGCGCGTGTCGATGCCCATGTCGGCGGTCGGCACTCGCCAGAAGGGCGCGCTCTTGCCGTCGGTCGGGATGATGTAGAGCTGGTTGGTGCCTTCGCGGAAGCTCTTGGAATAAAGTTTGGAGAGCGCGATGGCGACATATTTGCCGTCCGCCGACCAGCTCGGTTCGCCTGGCTGCGGCAGCGATCCCTGCAAGCGCGTGATCTTGCCGCTTGCCACGTCCACGGTGAAGACGCCCGCCACGCCCCAGCGCCCGTCCACATCGATCGCCGCGATCGTCTTGCCGTCGGGCGACCATACGCCGCCCAGCGGCTGTGTCGTCATGTCGGTGAGTTTGGCGGATTTGCCGCTCTTCATGTCGCGGACCCACAATTGCGGCAGGCCGCCGCCCTTGTCGGAAGTGTAGACCAGCTTGCTGCCGTCGGGCGACCAGGCGGGATCGGCGTCCATCGCATGGTCGTTGGTGAGGTTGACGGGCTTGCCGCCCGCCACGGGCGCGACATAGAGGTCGCCCAGCGCCACGAAGGCGATGGACTGGCCATCGGGCGACAGGCGCGGCTTCAATATGCCGACCGCCTTGCGCGGCGCGGTAGAATCCCAGTCGCGCTTGGCCCGGGCATAGCTGGGGCGCGTGACCTCCAGATGCGCGCTGAAGGGCAGCGTCCTGACCGCCTTGCCCGACCGCTGGCGGATGAGGCCGTCCGACACATAGGAGTAGCGCCCGTCGGGCGTCCAGGACACGCGGAAGGGGAAGACATTCTCGGTCCCCGAGACAGGCGTGCCGTCGATTTCGAGATGGCTGCCCTGCGCGTCAGCGACGACATAGGCGAGCTGCCCCCTGGGACCATAGGAAGGCGCGTCGGCGCGGCCCGCCACTTCCTTCAGCAGGCGTTCCGCGCCCGTGGCGACATCGGTCGTCCAGATCGCGCTCTTGTTGTCGCGCGCGGAGGTGTAGGCGATCGACTTGCCATCGGGCGCCCAGGTCGGCAGCCGGTCCTCGTAAGGGTTGGACGTGACCTGGCGCACAGCACCGGACGCGACGTCGATCGTCCAGATATTGTAGCTAGCTTCCCCCTGCCCCGCCCGGTCGGAGGAGAAGGCGATCGTCTTGCCGTCCGGCGACCAGACCGGCTCACGGTCGTCGAACGTGCCCGACGTCAGCGGCCGGGCGTTGTCGCCGTCGGCGTCCACCGTCCACAGGTCGTAATTGCCGTCGCGATAGGCGAAATAGGCGAGCCGCTTGCCATCGGGCGACCAGACCGGCTGGCGCGCGTCGCTGAAATAGTCGCCGATCCGCTTGGCCGCGCCGCCCTTTGCAGGGATCAGCCACAGGCTGCCCTGCAAGTCCACCGCCAGCGCGCCGCCGGTGGGCGAGGCGGACACCGACATGGACGTGCCTTCATGCACGTCGAAGCCGATCGTCTGCCCGCCGCCGGGCGGGGTGAGCGGCGGGGTCTGCGCCCCTGCCTGCTGCGCCGCCGCCAGCGCCGCGATCGACGCCACCCATGCCAAGCCAGTCCGCGCCGCGCTCATCCATTTCCCTTCCGACTCTCAAGCAGATGCCCGGAAGGACGGTTCGGGCGCGCAAATCCGCCAGCGTTCAGGTGCGGCAATAGTCCGGTTCGGGCGTGAAACGCGCCATGCAGATGCGGTCGCGGCCCGCGCGCTTGGCCGCATAAAGCTGCCGGTCGGCCTCCGCCATCCAGCGTTCGGCCGGCGCGTCGGGGGTGCAGCGCGCGCTCGCCACGCCGACGCTGACGGTGATGAAGGGGCTGACCTGCGACTGGGCGTGCGGAATGTTGAGCGACTGGATCTGGAGCCGGATTTCCTGCGCGACCGCTTCCGCCCCTTCGGGATCGGTGCCCGGCAGCACGCAGGCGAACTCCTCCCCGCCATAGCGGGCCGGCAGGTCGGTGGCGCGCTTGACCGCGCGGGCGAGCGCGGCGGCGACCATCATGATGCAGCGGTCGCCGGCGGGATGGCCGTACGTGTCGTTGAACTGCTTGAAGAAATCGATGTCGAGCATGATGACCGACAGCCAGTCGCCGCTGCGCGCCAGCCGCGCCGATTCGGTCTCCAGCGCCTTTTCCAGATGGCGACGGTTGCTGAGGCCGGTGAGCGCGTCCGTCACCGCCATCGTCGCCAGCTGGTCGCGCAGGCGCTTCAGCTCCACATGATTGGCGACCCGGCGGCGCAGGATGGTGGGCTGCACCGGCTTCGTCACATAGTCGATCGCGCCAAGCGACAGCCCGCGCATCTCGTCCTGGGTATCGCCAAGGCCGGTGGTGAAGATGATCGGGATGTCGACCAGCAACGGGTCGCCCTTGATGCGGCGGCACAGTTCGAACCCGTCCATGCCGGGCATCAGCACGTCGAGCAGGACGAGGTCGGGCTGGGCCGTGCGCGCGACCTCGAGCGCCTGCGCGCCCGAGGTCGCGAAGCAGACCTCATAATCATCCTCCAGCACCGCGTTCATGATCTCGATATTGGAGATTTCGTCGTCGACGATCAGGATGGTGGGTCTGGCCATCACGCGGCTCCCGATGGGCTGGCGGCCGGCGCATCGGCGTCGATCAGCGCCAGCGCGGCGTCATAGTCGAGCGTTTCCAGCGCCCGGCCGAGCGGATGCGCCGCGCGCTGCGCCTCGGTCAGGCCAAGCGCGGTGGACAGCCGCAGGAAGGCGGCGCGCGCGCCAAGGCTGCGGCGGCACAGCAGGTCGCGCAATTCGCAGCGCAGCGCCGCGACCGCGCCATCCTCGACTGGCAGCGGCGGCGACGGCGATGCCTCCGCTTCCCGCATCGACAGGCTGCGCGCGGCGGCGATGGCAGGCGCGATCGCGTTTTCCAGCTCCACGATGAACACCCGCGCCTGTTCGGTGTCGCCCGTCGCCAGCGCCTTTTCAAGGTCGGCGGCGATGCGCTGAACCGCCGGCAGTTCCAGCGACCCCGCCACGCCTTTCAGGCTGTGCGCCAGCCGTCGCGCGTCGGGCAGCAAGCCGGTGCTGAGATAGACGCGCAGGTCGCGGGCGACATCGGCATAGGTCTGGCCGAAGGTGACGATCAGCCGGTGCAGCAACGCCGCCTTGCCATTGACCCGCAGCAGCGCGGCGGCAAGGTCGAAGGGCGGCAGGCTGTCGGGCAACAGCGCGGGCGCGGGCCGGTCCACCGGGTCGAGCGAGACGACCGGCGCGGCGGCGACCGGCGCGGGGCGCAGCCAGCGGCCAAGCGTCGCCATCAGCAGCGCGGGATCCACGGGCTTGGCGACATGGTCGTTCATCCCCGCGTCGATGCAGCGCTGCCTTTCCTGCGCGTAGGCGTGGGCGGTCATGGCGATGATCGGCAGCCGCTCCGCCGGCCAGCGCTCGCGGATCAGGCGGGTCGCGGCGATGCCGTCCATCTCGGGCATCTGCACGTCCATCAGCACCGCCGCATAGCCATCCCCCCGCGCCTCCACCGTGTCGCAGGCGACGCGGCCGTTTTCCGCCGTGTCGACCAGCAGGCCGCCATCAGTCAGCAGCTCCACCGCGATCTCGCGGTTGATCTCATTATCCTCGGCCAGCAGCACGCGCAGCCCGCGCAGCGGTTCGGCCACCTGCGGCAGGGCGGCGGGCGTGGCCGGAACGGGGCGATCGGGCTGGGCGAAGACCGCGACGATCTGCGCCATCAGCGTGTCGGGCACGATCGGCTTGGTCAGGAAGGCGGCGACGTCGGCGTCCTGCACATTGGCGCGGAACTCGTCGGCGCCATAGGCGGTGACGATGAAGATGCGCGGCCGCAGGCCCCGCAGCGGCATCGCGCGCATCGCGGCCACCGCCTGCATCCCGTCGATCCCCGGCATCTTCCAGTCGAGCAGGACGAGGTCGTAGGGGCGGTTCGCGCGGTCGGCGGCCTCCACCGCCGCCAGTGCCTCGTCACCCGAGGCGACAAGATCGATCCCCATGCCCCAGCCGGCGAACACGTCCTGCATGATCTGGCGCGAGGCGGGATTGTCGTCCGCCGCCAGCACATGGAGCCGGCGGATATGGTCTGGCACCGGCATGTCCAGCGCGACCGTCTCGTCCGCCTGCCCCATGCGCATTCGGCAGGTGAAGGCGCTGCCCCGCCCCGGCGCGCTGTCGACACGGATGTCACCGCCCATCTGCTCGACGATCTGGCGGCAGATGAAGAGGCCAAGGCCGGTGCCGCCGAAGCGGCGCGTGGTCGAACTGTCCGCCTGGGTGAAGCTGTTGAACAGGGTGCGCTGCTGCTCGGGCGTCATGCCGATGCCGGTGTCGCGCACGACAAGATCGACTAGCACGCCGCCATCCTCCTGCCCCGCCAGGGCCAGGCTGACCGCCACCGACCCGCCCTCGGAAAATTTGACCGCGTTGGACAGCAGGTTGAGCACCACCTGGCCGAAGCGCATCTCGTCGCCCACCAGCCGGTCGGGTACGTCGGGCGCGATCCGCGTCTCCACCGCAACCCGCTTAGCCTCCGCCGTGTCGGCGACCAGATGGACCTGGTTCTCGATCGTGCGACGCGGATCGAACGGCTGGCTTTCCAGCGTCAGCTTGCCCGCCTCATTCTTGGAAAAGTCCAGAATGTCGTTGATGAGCCGCAGCAGCGTGCCCCCCGCCTGGTTGATCTTGGCGACATAATCCTGCTGCTTGGGGTCAAGGTCGGTGCGCATCACCAGATGGCAGAAGCCCAGGATCGCGTTCATCGGGGTGCGGATTTCGTGGCTCATATTGGCCAGGAACAGGCTCTTGGCCCGGTTCGCCTCCTCCGCCTCGCGCGTGCGTTCCTCCAGCGCGGCGTTCTTGGCCAGGATTTCGTCGCCCATCTGCTGATTGCGCACGAAGCTCTCGACCAGCATGTCGCTCAGCCACACCAGCACCGCGGTCTGGAAGGCGACGATGCCGGCGTGCAGCAGCACCCGCTCCACATTGCCCGCGCCCGGAAACACGGCATGGGGCAGCAGGTAGAGCAGCAGCAGGTGATGCAGCGCCGTCGCGGTCGCCGCCGCCAGGATCGCGCGCTTGTCGCACCAGGCGATGGTCAGCGCCAGCATGGCAAAGAAATACATGTGCATGTCCATCTGCCAAGGATGGCCGCGCAGCAGGAACAAGAGGATCGCCGGTTCCCCCATCAGGGCGATGGCGGACAGGTATCGGGTCGCGGGCGCGATGCCCTGCTGCCGCCAGATCAGATGATATGCGCCCGCAAGCAGCGCGCCCGCTCCGGCCGCGCCCAGCGGCGAATTGCCGGTCAGCATCGCCACGGCGGCGAGAAGCGGCACATGCGCCCAGAAGAGCGGCAGAAGGAAGCGGCCGAATTGGACGCGCAGCGTATCCAGTTCGATGGTCATGTCGGATCCTGAACAAGAGGGTCGATGCAGCCGCCGCGCGACGGAGCGGGGATCGCCGCCCATGCGCCCGCCCGGCGCAGCGCGGCGGGAAAGTCGGGCCGGGCGGAGGCGGCGACGACGGTATTGGCAAGGCGGCCGGGCTGGATCAGCCGCCCGTCGGCCGCCGCGACGATATTGACGATCGTGGCAATACGGGTGCCCGGCGCGGCGACAACCAGCCATCGGCCGGGCGGGCCGGCGGCCGGCGTCGCGGCCAGCAGGCTTGCCGCGCCCAGCCCGGAAATGCCGGCCACGCACAGCGCACCCGCCGGTCCCCAGACCGCCAGCGCGCGCCGCAGGGCGGAGCGCCGATCAAGACAATTTTCCGTCGCCATCCCGCGACCAGTAAACGGGACGAGTATGTTCTTTTTCTTAATTCCGCCGGCCCGGATATGGCGCAATTGCGTCCGTTTTGAAGAATGATGGCTAGGGCGGCGTTAACCAGTCCCGCTTACCGGCGCGCGTCGAGAAATCCGGTTCTTCTGGCCTGCACGATCGCGGGCGGCGCGCCCAGTTCCCGCTGCAACATCGCCAGCATCCAGCTGCGATGGCGGATCAGATAGTCGGAAAAGCCCTCCGGCCTTGCGGGATCGAAGGTCGGCACGGCCCAGTCCGCCTGCGGCTCGGCATAGGCGGGCACGATCTGCGCCGCGTCGTCGGGCGGCAGGTCGATATGGCGGCCAAAATAGGCGTTCCCCGAAAAGCGGATCGCCTGCGCCGGCGCGAAGCCCGGCTGGATCAGATAATCGGGACCGCTGCGCCCCGCCTCCCGCCCATAGCGGGCCGTCCCCGCCACCCTGAACGCATTGCCGGAAAAGCGCACGTCGCGCGCCCACCCGTCCCAGTTGGTGGCCACCACCATCTGCACGTCCATCCCCGCGCCGACATGGATGACATTGCGCTCGACGCTGGCGTCGGAGACGTTGCCGGCCAGCTGGAAGATGCGGGTGCCGTCGTTGCGACTGACGTTGAAGCGCGCCACCGTGCCGCGGTTGCCCAGATTGGCCTCCGCATCATGTTTGGGCGAGCAGATCAGCAGGAAGCCGCCCTGATTGTCGTGGCTGTAATTGTAGAGGAAGGTCGTGCGCCGCGAATTGAAGTCGGAATCGAACCCCTGCCCGTCATAGCGGGTGCGGGTGAAGGCGGCCTCGTTCAGCTGGATGAGACTGTTGTCGGTGCTCCATTGCCAGATGGCGGCGCTGTATCCGGGCGCGCGGGCGGCAGCGTGGCGCACGATGTTGTGCTCGATCAGCGCGCCGTCGGTGCCGCGCGGCACGATGCCGTCGCCGCCCACATCCTCGACATGATTGTCGCGGATGACGACATGCTCGCTCGGGAACCAGTTGGCGCGCCCGACCTGATCGCTGATCCCGGCGATGCCCGAGCGATCGACCCGCCAGACGATGTTGCGTTCGATGATGATGTCGTGGAAGCGCGTCGGGCGGCGCGGCCCCAGCGCCTGGAACACGATGCCGCCATTGTCCTTGCGCGCGTTCGTTCCCCGCACATCGTGCACATATATGTCGGAAATGCGGATGCCGCGCGTCACGCCCCGGTCGGTCGCCGACACCAGCACGCCATAGCGAGACGCTTCGCCGGGCGCGTCGTTGGTGATCTCGAGGCCGCTGACGGTCACATATTCCGCGTCGATCACCCCCACGCCATGGGGTGACACGCCGCCCGCCTCGATACGGGGGCGCGGACCGCCGCCGCTTGCCGCGATGACGATTGGCGCGGCCGCCGTGCCCGACCGGCGGATGGTCAGCGGCTCGCGCCAGACCGATCCCGCCGCCAGCATCACCCTGTCGCCGGGCTTCAGCGCAAAGCCGTTGACCTTCGCCAGCGATCGCCAGGCCTGGGTCGGCGCGGTGCCGCTCGCCCGGTCATCGCCGGTCAGCGCATTGACATGATAGGTTTCGGAAAGGGCCGGCGCGGCGAGGCCGGCGGCCGACAGGAACAGGCAGGGGGCTGCCAGGGAAAGTCGCAAGACGCGGATTCTCCAATGGGACGACGGGCGACGGGATGCAGCCCCGCCGCTGAACAGCGGCTTAAAAGGCCGTCAGTTCCGCCGCTGCGGCACGGTGAAGGTGCCCGACACCCGGCCGCTGGGGCTGGTCGCCGCGCCCGGCACGCCCCCGCCCGAGGAGCGCCCGTCGACCGTCGATCGCCCGCTGTTGAGGTCCATCACCAACCGTCCGCCGCTCAGCCGGTTGGCCCCCTGCGTCAGCGTCACATTGCCCAGCATGGTGATGAGCTTGGCATTGAGGTCGTAGATGGCGACATTGCCGCGCGCCGTCTGGTCCGCCTTCGTCACCACGACATTGCCCGATGCGTCGATGCGGTCGATCTCGATCCCGCTCATGCCGCTGTCGCCGCCGGTCCCCCCGCCGCCATTGCCATTCTTGCGATAGGCCACGGTCATGCGCGCGGCGTTCAGCGTCATGCCCGCCTGCGTCACCACCACATTGCCCGACACCACCACGCGGTCGGCGCGGTCCTGCACCTCGATCCGGTCGGCGGTGAAGTTCACCGGCGCGTTGCTGTCATGGTTGCGGAACACCTGCGCGCCCGCGCCGGCGAACATCAGGCCGGTCGCGCCCAGCAAGGCAGCGGACGTCAGGATCAGGGTGCGTGTCATCACTTCCGCCCTTTGAGACCATTTTGTTCGATGCGCAAGTTCGCCCGGCCATTGAGCGTCACGGTGCGCTCCGCCATGTCCGCTTCCAGATGGTCGGCGCTGAACGTGCCGATCGGGATGCGCCCGTCGACGCGGCCGGCGCTGCGCATTCGCCGGGTCTTGAGATCGACGCCGACATCGCGGGTGGTCAGGCGATAGCCGCCCGCCGCCTGGAACTGCACCGGCCCGTCGATGCCGACGCGCTCGGTATCCATGTCATAGCGGCCCTTCTGCGCGGTCAGCACGGCGGGGCCGTCCGACAGCAGGATGCGCGCCGACATGGCGTTCAGATCCACTACCGGCTCGCGCGAGCTTTTCTGCACGGCGCTGCCGGCGCGCAGCGAGAAGGGCTGGCCCTTGCTGTCCTCGCCGCGATAGAGCGCCTCGGTCAGCCGCATCCGGTCCTTCGCCACCTCGACCTTGTTCTTGTCGAGCACGAAGCTGACCCCGTCGCGCCCGGTGAAGGGCGCCGTCGCCAGCAAGGCCGCGAGCACACCGACCGCCACGGGCAGCCATGCCTTGAGCAGCCCGACCAGACGGTCATGGCTGCCCCCCGGCCGCGCCCATTGGCGGCGCACGTCGCGTTGCTGATCGGCCTGGACGGACACTGCGGCTTGCGCTCCCCTTACATGTGCGCGAAAATGTCGATCTCGGGCCAGCCGGCGAGGTCCAGCTCCGCCCGGTGCGGCAGGAAATCGAAACAGGCCTGCGCCAGTTCCATCCGCCCTTCGCGCACCAGCCTCTTGTCCAGCTCGGCTTTGAGCGCATGGAGGTAGCGCACGTCGGACGCGGCATAATCCTTTTGCGCGTCCGACAGCACCGGCCCGCCCCAGTCGCTCGACTGCTGCTGCTTGCTGATGTCCTGTCCCAGCAGTTCGCGCACCAGTTCTTTCAGGCCGTGCCGATCGGTGTAGGTGCGCACCAGCCGCGACGCGATCTTGGTGCAATAGACGGGCGCGGCCACGATGCCGAGATAATATTTGATCGCCGCGATGTCGAACCGGCCGAAATGATAGAGTTTCAGCCGCGCGGGATCGGCCAGCACGACGCGCAGGTTGGGCGCGGCATAATCGCTGCCGGGGTTGAAGCGCACCAGATGCTCGTCGCCATGGCCGTCGCTGATCTGGACGACGCACAGCCTGTCGCGCGGGGTGATGAGACCCATGGTTTCGGTGTCGATGGCGACAGGGCCGGGAGCAAGCACGCCTGCGGGCAGGTCTTCTTCATGGAAATGCACGGTCATGGCCTCCCCTCTATGGCGAAACCGGGTTCACCGCAATCGGCGCGTTGCCGTGGCGAGGCGACAGGGCGAACCGTGTCAAAGGCGTGACGAACGGGGTGCTTTACCGCTATTTCCACCTCTGAGAACGGAACATGCTCGCAACGGCGAAAATCGTTCGCACGGGCCTGAAAAGCTGATATACTGACTCCCAAACCCGCCTTTGCGGTGGATTCTGCATGTCATTCGCCCGACATGTTTGTCCGATTGGTCTTTGGGGCGAAGCGAAAGTGACTAACAGGGCATGAGTTTTGATAGAGGTCGCCGCGGCGGGCGCGGCAAGGACAAGCGCGACGGTTTCGGCGACGACAATTTCTACGGCGGTGGTGATCGCGGCGGCTTCGGCGGCGGTTTTGGCGGCGGCGACCGCTTCGGCGGTGGTGGCGGCTTCGGTGGTGATCGTGGCGGCTTCGGCGGCGGCGATCGCGGCGGCTTCGGTGGTGGCGGCGGCGGCTTCGGCGGCGGCAATCGCGGCGGTGGCTTCGGCGGCGGTGGTCGCGGCATGCCCGCCCAGGTCGTCGGCGAAGGCAAGGGCGTCGTCAAATTCTTCAACGGACAGAAGGGCTTCGGCTTCATCGTTCGCGACGATGGCGGCGAAGACGTGTTCGTCCACATCAGCGCCGTCGAGCAGGCCGGCCTCACCGGCCTGGCCGAGGGCCAGCAGCTCGGCTTCACCCTGGTCGATCGCGGCGGCAAGGTGTCGGCCACCGACCTGGTGATCGAGGGCGAACCCCTCCCCGTCACGGAACGCGCGCCCCGCGAACCGCGCGCGGGCGGCTTTGGCGATCGTCCCGACCGTGGCGGCTTCGGCGGCGGCGCCGAGCGTGGCCCGCAGCGCCAGCTGACCGGCGAGCGCGCCAGCGGCACGGTGAAGTTCTTCAACGCGATGAAGGGCTTCGGCTTCATTCAGCGCGATGACGGCCAGCCCGACGCCTTCGTCCACATCAGCGCGGTCGAACGCGCCGGCATGGCCGCCCTCAACGAAGGCGACCGGCTCGACTTCGAACTGGAAGTCGACCGTCGCGGCAAATACGCCGCGGTGAACCTCCAGTCGAAGGCCGACTGAGCGACATAAGGACACATCCCTGTTTGCAGGGAGAGGATGCGAAGGGGCTGCCCGCAAGGGCGGCCCCTTTTCATTGCGGCGTCAGGGCCGCGCTCCGCTACAGCGCCCGGTAAAGGAACCGCCGGAACGCGACCTCGCCCTTTCCCGCCGCGAACAAGGCCGGCCGCAAGCTCAGCAAGTCGTCCACCGTGTTGGCGTTATAGCCCGTCACCTGGCTGCGTACGCCGTGCCGCGTCCATGCCTCGCCATCCAGGCTGTAATAGAAGGTGACGACCTGATGGTCGTTGACGATGCGCATGTACATCGCGCGCGCGGGCGGCGCGGGTTCGGGCCAGTAAGACGCCTTACCGCCGCGATAGCTGACCATCCGCCTGCCATCGATGCCCATGCCGAGAAACAGCCGGTCGTTGAAGAACAACAGCAGCCCGCCCTCAGCCACGCCCTTCAGTTCCACTTCCACCGTCACCTCGAACGCGCGGTCGCCGACCTGCTGCGTCAGCACCGTGCCATCAGCGGGACCGCTGCCCCTGCCCGCCAGCACGACCGCGCCCGGCTCCAGACGCGCGCGGCCCGACTCATCAGGCGCGCTGACGTAGAGGCTCCAGAGCCGGCCCATATCCGCGGCAGCGAAGGTCGAGCTGCGCGGCAGGCCGTGCGGCACCGCCGAGCCACCGGGCTTGCGCAGCGGCTTCGACAGGTCGCCACCCGCGGCGCGGAACCAGCCGTCCGCGGTCCATTCGATCGGCTCCAGCAAGGTCTGGCGGCCCAGCGTCTGATAGCCATTTTCAAAACCGTGATAGACCATGAACCAGCGCCCGTCCGGTCCCTCCACACAGGTCGCGTGGCCGCGCGACCACCAGCGTTCGCCAGCCGACCTCGTGCGCTGAATCGGGTTATGCGGGCAAGTCTCCCAGGGCCCGTGAATTGATCTGGAGCGCGCCGCGACGATCATGTGCCCGGTCGCAGGACCGCCCGTGCCGCCCACCGCATTGACGAGGTAGAACCAGTCACCGCGCCGGAACAGCTTCGGTCCTTCGGGCGAATAGGCTTCGGTGATCCAGTCGTCGGGATATTTCCACGCGGTATAAGCGTCCTCGACCGGCCCTGCGGTCGCAAGGCCATCGGGGGTCAGGCGCACGCGCTTGCCGTCGTTGAAGAAGAGGTAGCGTTGTCCATCCTCGCCGACGATATGGCCAGGATCGATCAGGCCGCCGATCTTCATGTCGATCGGCTCGCTCCACGGTCCCTCCATCGTCGGCGCGTGGATGACGAAGATGTTGGCGAAATCGGCCAGCCCCTTCGACCAGGGCGCGCGCATGAAGGGGATGTAGATGAAATAGCGGCCGTCATGCTTGGCTATATCGACGGCAAAGCCGGTGCCGAGCGGCCGGGCGAGCGCGGGGGCGAGCGGCCGCCAGTTCACCAGATCGCGCGAATGCCAGATCAGCAGCCCCGGTGCGGCGTCGAACGACGAATGGGTCATATAATAATCGTCCCCGTCCTTCAGCACGGACGGATCGGGATAGTCGCCGGGCAGGACGGGGTTGAGGAACAGGCCGTTGCCCATGTCGGCCTTGCGCTGGCCTTCGATCCCGCGCGGCCATTGGACCGCAGTCTGACCGCAGGCCGCTTCCTGCGAAGCATCGGCGGCCCGAGCGGCAGGCATGGCGGGCCGCGCGAAGGCCGCCCCGCCGCCGAGAAACAGCGGCACCGTCGATGCCTTCAGAAAATCGCGCCTGTTCGCCATTCCGTCCCCTCCGATTATTAGATTTATCATTCTATATAAGAACTGGCGATCCGGCAACTGTTTGGGCTTCCGGCGAAGCATCAAAGAGGGGTGCCGGCGCACCCCACGCCCTTTCCTATCGCGCCGCCGTCTGATCTGATCGCGCCGATGACATGGTCCGGCTTCCCCCATGCTGCGACCGGCGCATCCTTGTCGCGCGGATGGTGCGGCGCTGACTGGCGCATCGGCGGCGCGTCGGCGGCGCGTCGGCGTAGCTTTGCAGACGCGCCGGGGGTGCAAAACCCCGATTTGCCCACACAACGGTGTGAACTTCGCCTGTCGCTTGGCGCGCCGCCCCTCAGCCCGGCAGCACCAGGCTCGCCTCCAGCCCGCCCTGCGGCCGGTTGGCGAGCCGCAGCTCGCCCTGATGTTCGGCCATGATCGCCCGCACCAGCGCCAGGCCAAGCCCCGCCCCGCCCGTCTCGCGGTTGCGCGATCCTTCCATGCGGGTGAAGGGTTCCAGCATCTCGGCCATGCGGTCCTGCGCGATGCCGGGGCCATCGTCCGCCACGGCGATGCGGATCGCGCCGCCCTCGCGCGCGACCGACACATGCGCCCGTTCGCCATAGACGATGGCGTTTTCGATCAGATTGCGCAGCGCCCGCCTGATCTGCTGCGGTCGCACGAAGGCGACGGCGCGGTCGCTGTCGGCCAGGTCCACCGGCGAGCCAAGCTCGATGAAATCCTCGACCACCGCGTCGGCCAGCGCGGCAAGGTCCACCTTCTGCGCGGCCTCCGCGCTGCGCCCTGCGCGGGCGAGCGAGAGGATGTCCTCCAGCATCCGGTTCATTTCCTCGATCGTCTGCGACATGCGCGCCCGCTCGCCCTCATCCTCCACCGACTCGGTCCGCACCCGCAGCGAAGCGAGCGGGGTGCGCAGGTCATGCCCGATCGCACCCAGCATCCGGTCCTTCTCGTCCAGCATCGCGACGATCCGCGCCCGCATCGCATTGAACGCCGTCGTGAGTTCGCGCACGTCACCCGGCCCGCGCTCGTCCACCGGATCGGCCGCGCCGGTGCGCGCGAACTGCTGGGCAGAGGCCGTCAACTGCTTGAGCGGCCGCGCCAGCCGCCGCCCGACCCACAGCAGCGGCAGCAGCACGATGCCATAGAGGATCAGCGTCTGCCCGATCAGCCAGCCGCCAAAGCGGGGCGCACGGTCGCCGATGCGCGATTCGGTGGTCACCCATTTGCCCGGCGCATATTCCACCGCCAGCCGCAGCCGCGCCACGCGCCGGTCGCGCAGCGCTTCGCCGGTCGCGCGGTTGCGGATGCGCTCCCACCGGCGCAGCGGCATGATGAGGCTGTCCTCGGCCGCTTGGATGGTGCGGACGGTTATGCCGATGTCCTCGAACATGGCGCGGGCGCGCGCTTCGACATCGGGCCGCGCCTTGCCGTCCAGTATCGGCGGGGTGGTGGTGAAGGCGATGTTGCGGCGGTCCCGGCCCTCCTGCCGCCCCACCTGCGGATCGGGTCGCGCCGGCCAGCGGTCAGGCCGGGTGTCGAGGGCGTTGATGACGCGATAGACGAGCGGCGCGGTCTGCCCGGTCAGCGCCACCCGGTTGCGCTCCCGCAGCAGCAGCGCGAAATTGATCGCCTGCGCCACGAACAGGGCCAGCGCGACGAGCAGGATGACCTGCCCGACCAGGCTCTGCGGCCAGAGGCTCCATTTCCCCCGAAGCAGCCGCTTCACAGCTTCCGCACCTCGGCGGACAGGGTGTATCCGCCGCCCCACACGGTCTTGATGAGCGTAGGAGACTTGGGGTCCGGCTCGATCTTCTTGCGCAGCCGGCTGATCTGGTTGTCGATCGCCCGGTCGAAGGCGTTCGCCTCCCGCCCCTGCGTTATGTCGAGCAGTTGGTCGCGGCTCAGCACCTGGTTGGGGCGCGTGGCGAAGGCGAGCATCAGATTATATTCGGCGGTCGACAGCGGCAGCGACACGCCTTCCGCATCGACCAGCGTGCGCTCCTGCGTTTTGAGGAGCCAGCCGGCAAAGGCATATGTCGCGCCATCGGGCGCGGTGACGCGCTGGCCACCGGCGGCGACGCGGCGGAAGATCACCTTGATCCGCGCCACCAGCTCGCGCGGCGAAAAGGGTTTGAGCACATAATCGTCCGCCCCCATCTCAAGGCCGACGATGCGGTCCGTCTCCTCCGACCTGGCGGTCAGGAGGATGACCGGGATTTCGCTAGTCTCGCGGATATGGCGGCACAGCGACAGGCCGTCCTCCCCCGGCATCATGATGTCGAGGATGACCATGTCGATGGCGTTGGCATTGAGCCGAACCCGCGCCTCCGCCGCGCTTTCCACGGCAGTCACGCGAAAGCCGTTGCGGCCGAGATATTGCGCCAGCGGCTCGCGAATCGAGCGTTCGTCATCGACGAGCAGGAGGTGGGGGCGATCGGTCATGGTGCCTGTCTGTCATGGCTTGGCGGGGGTTGGAAGGGCGAAGGCAAGGGGGCAGCCTTCGCCCTTCCGCGGCGGGCAGCGCGTGGCGCGGACCAAGGGGGAGGAACACCGCGCCGCCGCCCGCATGGACGATCAGTCCTGCGGCGGGGGCGGCGGCGCGTCGCGGCCCGGCCCCATCCGCCCGCGCATCGCCTGCCGCGCGGCCTTCATCTCGTCGGCGGTGACCACGCCGTCCCTGTTCGCATCGGCGCGATCGAACATCGCCAGCGGACGGGCCATGAACTGCGCCTTGGTGACGACGGCGTCGGGGCCGGCATTGCGCAGCGCGCCGGGCCGTCCCATCATGCCGCGACCTGGCCCACCGGCCGGCCCCTTGCCCCAGCGGCGACCTTCCGGCCCGGCCGCATCGGCGCGCTTTTCGGCCCATTTCGCGGCACGCGCCTGCTGCGCGGCGGTGAATTCGGCCTTGCTGATCTGGCCATTGCGGTCGGTGTCCATCGCCGCGAAGCGTTCATCGAGCCGCTGCTGCCGGCGGGCGTCGCGGTCCTTCCGGGTGATCTGGCCGTCATGATCGACATCCAGCCTGGCGAAGCGGGCGTCGAGCGCGGCGGTCAGTTCCGCCTTGCTGATGTTGCCGTCCTTGTTGGCGTCGGCCAGGGCCATGATCCCGCCGCGCGGACGAGGGCCGCCATCCGGGCCGGGCTGGGCGAAGGCGACATGGGTGGCGGCCAGTCCGCCGACGAACAAAGATCCGGCGGCGACGGTGGTGAAGAAAGTGCGGAGCATGGGTCTCGTCCTCTGACATAAGGGCATCGCGGGCAGCGCCTCGCCGCCCTTGATGCCGCTTATGCAGAGGATGTGTCCCGCAACTTTGTCACGAAGTGCGGGACTTTGTCGCAAACTGTATCGCGGCTCAGCGGTCGCGGCGTCCGAGCAGGCGCAAGCGAAGGGCGTTCAATTTGATGAAGCCCGCTGCATCGCGCTGGTCGTAGGCGCCCGCATCGTCCTCGAACGTCACGACCTTCTCGCTGTAGAGCGAATAGGGTGACTTGCGGCCGACGACATAGACGCCGCCCTTGTACAGCTTCAGCCGGACCGTGCCCGTCACCTTCTCCTGGCTATGGTCGATCGCGGCCTGAAGCATCTCACGCTCCGGCGAGAACCAGAAGCCGTTATAGATCAGCTCGGCGTAACGGGGCGCGAGTTCGTCCTTGAGGTGCGCCGCGCCGCGATCCAGCGTCAGCTGTTCGATGCCGCGATGGGCGAGGTGATAGATGGTGCCGCCCGGCGTCTCGTACATGCCGCGCGACTTCATGCCGACGAAGCGGCTCTCGACCAGATCGAGCCGGCCGATGCCATGCTTGCGGCCATAGTCGTTCAGCGTTTCGAGCAGGGTAGCAGGCGACATGCCGACGCCGTTGATCGCGACGCCATCGCCGCGCTCGAAATCGATGGTGATATATTCGGGCGCGTCGGGCGCGTCCTCCGGGTTCACCGTGCGCGAATAGACATAGTCCGGGGTTTCCTCCCACGGGTCTTCCAGCACTTTCCCCTCCGACGAGGTGTGCAGCATGTTGGCGTCGGTCGAGAAGGGGCTTTCACCGCGCTTGTCGCGGGGGATCGGAATCTGGTGCTGCTCGGCGAACTCGATCAGCTTCGTGCGGCTGGTCAGATCCCATTCGCGCCACGGCGCGATGACCTTGATGTCCGGCGCGAGGCCGTAATAGCCAAGTTCGAAACGGACCTGATCATTGCCCTTGCCGGTCGCGCCGTGCGACACCGCGTCGGCGCCCACCATCTTGGCAATTTCGATCTGGCGCTTGGCGATCAGCGGCCGGGCGATCGAGGTGCCGAGCAGGTACAGACCCTCGTACAGCGCGTTGGAGCGCATCATCGGGAACACATAATCCCGCACGAACTCCTCGCGCAGGTCGTCGATGAAGATATGCTCTTCCTTGACGCCCATCAGGCGCGCCTTGGCCCGCGCCGGTTCCAGCTCCTCGCCCTGCCCCAGATCGGCGGTGAAAGTCACGACCTCGCATCCATAGGTCTGTTGCAGCCATTTCAGGATCACGCTGGTGTCGAGGCCGCCCGAAAAGGCGAGGACGATGCGGTTGATCTTGTCTGACATGGGCTGGCGACTCTTCGTGGCTGGTGCGGAATGACCGGCGCGCCGGTATCAGGCGCGCACCAAAAGCGCAACAAAGCCGGCCGCGAAAAGGGGGCGGGAGACGCAAGGCCTCCCGCCCCTGGCAGGTTGTGACGGATGCTGCGTCAGCGGGTGCGCGGCCTTAGATAGCCCGATGGCGCGCCGCCATTGCCGAAGCGATAGACCGTCTGGCTGCGATCGACCGGCGTGGCGGGCGCGGGTTCCGCGTGCGTCGTCTGCGGCGCTGGCCGGGGCGTCGCCATCGCCGCTTCCCGCTGCGCGAGCAGATACCTGGCCCGGCGTATACGCTTGGCGCGGGTGCGGAAGGGGTTTTCGGCGTCGGGCGCAGCGGCGACCATGGCCGCAAGCGAGCGAGGTCCGGTCTCACCGACCGGCACCGTCGCCGGAGCAGTGGCGGGACGTATTGGCGCTACCGGCTCGGGGGCGCTGTAAGGGACGGACGTTGCCTCCACGTCGGCCTCGACGGCACTAGGCCGGCGGCGACGCGCCAGCGCCGTGCCGCCGATGCCCAGCAGAAGCAGCGCGCCGCCACCCAGCGCCCACAGCAGGGCGGGGTCGGCTCGCGCAGGCTCGGCGGGTTCAGCAGCGGCCACCGGAACGATCGGCGTCGAAAGTTCCGGCGTCGCGGCGGCCCGCGTCGCCGGCTGTACGGCGGGAGCGGGCGCGTCCTCGACTAGACGCGCTGCCGAAGCTGTTGCGTCTGCGGCGGCGGCTGGCGGGGTGGGCCGGGGTGCCTCGCGAGGTGTCTGACGCGACGCCTGCCGCGCTTCGTCGGCGGCCGATGCCGCCTGCGCCGCCGCAATGCGCTCCTTGACCGGCGCGGTCGCCTGCACGACCGGTTGGCTGGGCGTAAAATCGACCGTGGCTTGCGTGGGCGGAGAGGCGGCGGGTGCGGCGTTCGATTCCTGCACGATGGGCGGCGGGACCATCACGTCCGGCATCGGCGCGACGGGCGGCGCGGCGTCCTGCGCCATCAGCGGGGTTGCGGTGAAGGCCAGAACAGCGGCAATCGCGGCCCTGGCGGGGCGGTTGATGCGAATATTTCTAGTCATAGCGCAGGAACAACCCGACTACGCCCGATTCATCTCCAGCAAAGCCTCACAATCGGGACGAACAGGATTAATATATCGATAAATGGAATGGATGAACGAATGTTCATCTTCAAACATGAATTATCGATGTACAGAATCAGGCTTGAAGATATTGTTCGACAATCATCATTCGTGAGACCTGTGATCCTGATCGCGCCGCGCACCGTCCAGCAACGCGGCGCGCCGTCGCTCTTCGGCCGCGTCCTCTGCGCGCTGTGCCTTGGTCCGGCCGAACCGCGCGCGATTTTCCTCCGCTGTGCGGGCATGATCGGCCCGCGCCTTCGCCTTGCGCGCCTGCCGCAGGTTGACGATGTCGCCCATGCTTCGTCCCGATGACCGTCGATTGGTGCCCGGCGGCGAGCATAAACTTGGGGCGGCCATCTTGCCAATCGACCTTTCCTGCCGCCAAGAAAAGCCGATGACCAGCATCCATGATGTCGCCGCCCTCGCCAAAGTCTCGATCAAGACGGTGTCGCGCGTCGTCAACAGGGCGCCCAATGTCAGCGACGATCTGCGCGCCCGGGTACAGCAGGCGATCGACGCGCTGGGCTATCGGCCCAACCAGTCGGCGCGGCGGCTGGCCGGCGGGCGGTCTTTTATGATCGCCTTCCTCTACAATAATCCCGCGCCCGGCTATGTCAGCCGGATCCAGATGGGCGCCGCCTGGCGGTGCCGGGACAAGGGCTATCATCTGGTCGTCGAGCCGATCTCGCCCGACGGAACCGAGCGGTTCGAGGTGCTGGACCGGCTCGTCGCGGCATTGCGACCCGACGGCGTGCTGTTGGTGCCGCCGCTGTCCGATGACGAAGGGCTGTTGGCGCGGCTTGCCGACATGCGCCTGCCGTGCGCGCGGATCGCGGGGTCGCTGGCGGGGGACGGCTTCAACATCCATACGCCCGAGCGAGCGGCGGGGCGGATGATGGCCGACCATCTGATCGGCCTTGGCCATCGCCGCATCGGCGTCATCACCCCGCCCCCCTCCCACCGCGCCGCGCTGCGCCGGGTCGAGGGCTTTCGCGAGGGGCTGGCGGCGGCCGGCATCGCGCACGCGCCCGACCTGTTCGTGGAGGGCCGTTTCGACTTCGCGTCGGGGGCGGAAGCGGGCGCGCGTCTGCTGGAGCGGGACGCGCCGCCCACCGCCATATTCGCCACCAATGACGAAATGGCGCTGGGCGTCCTGACGCTGGCCCATCGCATCGGGCTGCGCGTGCCGGAGGACCTCTCCGTGACCGGCTTTGACGATACGACCGCCAGCCTCACCGCCTGGCCGCCGCTCACCACCGTGCGCCAGCCGCTGGAGGAGATGGGGCGCGCCGTGATCGAGGCGCTGGTGGACGGGCCGATCGAGATGCCCGAATTCCTGTTCACGCTGGTCCAGCGCGGCAGTTCCGGCCCCGCGCCCGCGCTCTAGAGAAACAGGAAATCGGCCAGCGCTTCGACGCCGGGCTTGGTCGCGGCACCGGGGCCAACGGCCTGCCGAACGTCGATCGGCGGCAGCGGCATGTCGAGCGCCAGCCGCCTTATACCGGGCATCCGCCCAAGATCGCGCGCCAGCGTGCCGAACGCAGGGAAACACCCCGCCCCTTCGCGCAGGGCAGCGACGATGTCGGCCATATTGTCGCTCTCCAGCCTTGGCGCGGCCAGCATCGCCCGGCCGCGCGCCAAGGCCGTCTGGATCATACGATACATCCCGCCGCGCGGATCGGTCAGCAGCGCCGGCGTGATCGCCAGCGCGTCGCGGCTGACGCTGTCGCTTTGCGCGAGCGGATGGTCCTGGCCGGCATAGAGGTTGAGCGGTTCCGACCAGCCATAGCGGGAGGCAAGCTCGGCCGGCTCGCCCAGCGCGTAGAAATAGGCGATGTCCGCCCGCCCGCCATCCAGCGCGGCGGCGGCGTCGCGCGCGTCGCAGACATGCAGGTCGAGCGCGATGGCGATGTCGTCGTTCGCCGCCTCGAACGCGGCCAGCGCGTCCTGGAAGCGACCGAATATCGGCGCGGGCGCGGCAAGGGTGATGGTGCGTCGCGACGGTTCGGGCAGCGGCGGGAGGGGCGCTTCGGCCGGCGCGACCGGCGGCGCTTCATCCGCCGATGCGGCATCCGGCCCGGATTCCTGCGTCAGCGTCATCATCGCCTGCGCCGTCTTGCGCCCTGCGGCGGTCAGTCGGGCCTGGCCGGCCGGCTCCTCGAACAGGCGATAGCCCAGCCGCCGTTCCAGCGCCGCGATGTCGCGCAGCACCTGTTCGACCGCTATGCCCAGATCCGCCGCGCAGCGCGCCGCGTCGCCCGCCGCCACCATCTGCGCGAAAATGTCCAGCTGGCGCAGCGAAGGGCTATCCATGGCAGGGTGATAGAGGAAATGGCGGTCGGCGGTAAGGGCGTTCTTCGCATGGCGCGTACAGCGCTGTTGACGAACCGCCCCGGTTGGTGGCAGGGCGCATCTCGGCCGGGCGGGTATAGCTCAATGGTAGAGCACTAGCCTTCCAAGCTTGTGATGCGGGTTCGATCCCCGCTACCCGCTCCACTGTTAACATACATGGATGCGTGCAGCGCCTGGCCGGTTGCGAGAGCAAGCATGTTGGCGATGCGGCCGGTGGCCTCGACCTCCACGCCGCGCCGCCCCTCGGCAGGATAGACGGTGACGCTGCCGATCAGGGCGCGCAGCTTCGGGATGGCCTCCGCCTTGGCGAAACCGTTTTCGTCCAGCGACCGGGCCAGCGCCTCGACCTCCTCGCGATATTTGTCGGCGATGCCGGGGTGCAGGGTGATGACCGGGAACGCCTCCAGATCGGCCAGCTGCTGGGCGATGGCGTCGCGATCATTGCGGGCCTTTGTCAGGACCGCGCGGATTTCGGCGAACTCCTCCCCACCCTCGGCGATGGCGTTGACCAGGCGCTCCACCTTCGCGGCGGCGTCGCGGTGGCGACGCTCCAGCTTGGCGCGCTGTTGGTCCGCCTCGGCCGCGCGGCGGCGGCGGCTTTCGTGGAACTCCCGCACATAGGCGGAGATGGCGTCGGCATGGAGCATGTCATCGCGCAGGCCGCGCAGCACCCTCTGCTCATAGACCTGCGTCTTGACCGTGCGGTTGTTGGTGCAGCCGCCGCCGTCGCGATGCTTGCCGCAGGCCCATTGCTCGCGGCCGATGACGATCCATCCGCCCCCGCACACGCCGCAGCGCCCGATGCCGGACAGCAGGCGCTTGGGCCGCCGGGCCTGTTCGGGCCGCGCTGTGCTGTAGGCGTTGCGCAGCTGCTGAACCGCGTCCCAAGTCGCGTCGTCCACAATGCGCAGCGCGGGCGCGTCGGCCTCGACCCAGTCCGCCTCCGCGTTGGGGCGGATGCGTTCCTTGCGGGTGCGTGGGTCGGCGACCTTGCTGGTCCGCTCATGCACGATCTTGCCGATGTAAATCCGGTTCTGGAGGATGCCGTTCTTGCGCTGCCTGTCGCCGGCGATGGTCGAGCTACGCCAGGTGCCGCCCGTCGGGCCGGGCACGCCTTCCTCATTCAGGCCGGCAGCAATCTGCCGCGCGCTCCGATGGCTGGCATATTCGGCGAAGATGCGGCGGACGATCTCCGCCTGATCCTCGTCGATCGCGCGCAGGCCGCGCACCAGCTCGCCGCGCTCGTCCAGGCGGTTCGCTTTGCGATAGCCATAGGCCAGACCGGCGGGCGAGCGGCCGGCGCGCACGGTGCCGCGCTGGCCGCGCTTGACGTTGAAGGCGATGTCCTTGCGCGCCTGCGAGTCGAGGAAGCCCTGCACCCAGCCCTTGATCTCGTCTATCTCGCCCTGCGACAGGGTGAAGAGGCGGACGCCATAGTAGGACAGTCGCTCACGGATGGCGAAGCCGTCGCCCTGGTGCCGGGCGATGCGGCTGGTCGACTCGGCGATGACCTGATCGACCCCGCCGCGTTCGACGCGCGCGAGCATGGCGTTCATGCCAGGGCGCTGATCCTCGCCGATACCGGCGGCGCCGCTGATTTCCGCGTCGGTGAAGGTGTCGACGATCTGCCAGCCTTCGGCGGCGGCGCGCTCGCGACAGAGCGCGATCTGGTCGGCGATCGACCGGCTATTTTGCAGATCGGTGCTGTAACGGGCGTAGATGATCGTCCGCATGGGCGGCTTGTCCTGTGGCATGGGTGCGTTGCGCAAAGTCGCGCGCTTCGTCGGCCCGCGCAAGGGCGCGCACGAAGTCGAGCAGTTCCGCCGACGGCGGCGGCCGGAAGCGGGCGTTCATGCCGCCTTCCTCCGGCCCGCCATGGCGACGTGACGATCGACGAAGTGGGCGATGCCGGGACGATCGCTGCCGGGCAGGTCGCGGCGATACCATGCCAGCAGGTCCGCTATCGCCCAGTGGCGGTCCCACGCCTCAAGGAAGGGCCGGGCCTCCTCGCCGAAGAAGTCGACGATCGAGGCGATCGCCATGCCCTCGCCCCATTGGCGCCGGACGCGCACGTCGCACGCGGCAAAGGCCTTATGCAGCGCGCGTTCGGTGCGGCGCAGGCTTTCTTCCAGAGCCTCGATCTTCTCGGCCAGCGTGGCGGGTCCGGCGTCGCCGCGCTCCAGCGTCACGACCCAGTGCCAGTCCTCCATGATGGCGCGCCACACGCGGAGTTCGCGCGCGGCATCATCGGCTGCGATCTTGCCCGCTGCCACCAGCGCCGGATATTGGGCGGCGCGACGCTCAAGCGCGGCGGCGGCTTCCTGCGCGAGTGGGGCGAATTGGGCGAGGCCGGTCATGCCGAGGCTCCATTCATCCAGCGATAAAGAGCCGACGGGCCGCACGTAACGCGCCAGCCATGCGTGCGCAGCGTCGTCAGCAGGCGCTTCGCCTCTGACCGTGGAAGCCAATAGCGGTTCCAGCACCAGTTTCCGTGCCAGTAGACGTGTCGTATCACCTTGAATGTGCGCCGATGGATGCGGATGCCGCCCTCGACTTCGGTGAAGCGGAATTCACCCCCATGCCGCGTTTCCAGCTCTGCATCGGCGTATTGCACCATCCAGACCTTGCCCGCGAAGAGGCCATTGTCAGGGTCGTTGCAGCAGAAGTCGAAGGGCACCAGCTTCTTCACGCGGCCACCCTCTCGACCAGACCATCGTTGGCCGCGTTCGCGCGGGCGAGGGTTTCTGACATGACGGGGGAGACGCTGTTGCCGCACATGCGGACCTGCGCCGTCTTGGTGAGCGGGCGGCCGTTGACCTCCATCTCGATGATGTAATCGGGGGGGAAGCCCTGCGCGGCGAACAGTTCGCGTGGGGACAGCATCCGCATCCCGATGTCGACGATGACATAGTCCTCGCCCTCGATCGTCACGGTGACCAGGCCGAAGCGATCCTTCGTCGTCACCGCGCCGAGCGGGGCGGCAAGGCCATGCCCGTCGGCCTCGTTGCCGTAATATTTGACGAGGAAGGCGCGGACCTCGGCATGGTGCAGGCCGCCCGCGCTGATGGTGTGCAGCGGGGTATCGCTGGGCTGGCCGTCCTTCGCCGTGCCGCGCAGCTTGACGATGTGGCTCGCCACCAGCTGCTGCTGGGTGCCGCGATGGACGATGGTCGACAGCGGGGCATCCGCCTGCCGCCCGACGACGCCGCCATTATGCTGGGCCATGAACGCCGCGACCAGATATTGATGCGCGCCGCCGGCGGTAATGGTGTGGGTCGGTTCGTCCGCCGCCGTGTGGGGCTTGCCGCTGTTGCGCATCGTCATGATGTGCGCGGCGACGACAGCATGTTTGACGCCGCCGGCGACCGCGGCACCCAAAGGCTTGTCCAAGCCGGGGACGCGGGGTGCCTGCCCCTCCCTCTCGCCATAACCGGTCTGGATCAGGGTGGGAACGACAAGGCAGGCATCCGCCTTCGCTGTAACGGTCGGGAATGGCCCTTGCGGATCGACAGGTCCGCTCTGGCCGCGTCGCCCTCCGCAGCCGACGATGACTGGCGTGACGACGGCATATTCGCCGCCCTTCGCCGTCGTGATGGTGCGCAGCGGTTCCTCGCTTGACCAGCTGCGATCAGGGTTCCACCCGCCGTTGGTCACCGGCACGATGAACGGATGCGGCGCATTGACGACGTAGCGCATGATGCCGGCGGCGATGCGGCGGCAGGTCGCGTCCTTGAGCGGGCGGGCGCGTTCGAAGATCGACGGGCACGGAATGGACCAGTCGATGATCTCCGCCGCCGTGCGCCATGGAAGCAACTGGCCGCCTTCGACCGCCGGCGTGCCGGGCTTGCCGTGCGTCGGCCGGGGCCAGACGATCGGCTGGCCGTCGCAGCGCGCGATCAGGAACAGGCGCTTGCGCGAAGTCGGCGCGCCATAGTCGCAGGCGCGCAGCTCGCGCCACTGCACGCGGTAGCCGGCGCGGCGCAGCTTCGCCACCCACTGGTCGAAGGTCTTGCCCTTCGCCTTCGGGCATGGGCGGCCATCCTCGGCCAGCGGCCCCCAGGTGCGGAATTCCTCCACATTCTCCAGCATGATGATCGCGGGGCGCAGCATCGGCCCCAGGCGGTCGATCCAGTGATGCACGACCCATGCGAGGTCGCGGATATTCTTTTCGACCGGCTTGCCGCCCTTCGCCTTGCTGAAATGCTTGCAGTCGGGGGAGAACCAGGCGAGGCGCACGGGACGCGGGCGAAGCTCGCCATTGTCGTTGGCGAAGCTGACCGCTTCCAGCGGGTCGACGGCCCAGACGCTCTGGCACAGGTGCCGGGTCGCGGGATGGTTCGCCGCGTGCATCGCCACGGCCTCGGGATCATGATTGACCGCGACGTCGACCGTGACGCGCAGGGCGCGCTCGATCCCGGTGGACGCGCCGCCGCCGCCGGCGAAGTTGTCGACGATGATGCCGTCGTTCCAGTCGCGCGGGGCGGCGTGGGCGGTGTCGAGGAGGAGAGCGTGCTTCATGCGCGCGCCTCCTCATCCAGCGTGAGCGCGCACTCACGCGCAATCTGGGCTTCCAGCCTGTCCATCGCCAAATCTTCGAGGTCACGCGCGGCGTCCTGCGCTTTCCTCGCGGCCTTGAGCTGCTCTTCCGCACGGTCCACTGCGCGGATGGCCCGGAGGTGCGCGGTCTTGGCCTGGCGCACGTCGTCGCACAGGTCAGTGAAGCTGCGCCCGCCCTTGTTGGCGAGGGCGATTTCCTCGGGGCTCATAGCGCGAGCCTCCGTTCGATCAGGTCGGCGGGCAGGCCGGTGACGCGCTCCAGTTCGGCGCGGAAGGCGTCGCGGGCGATGGACTGGTTTTCCAGTTCCTCGACATATTGGCGGACCATCGTCCGGTCGGCCGCCGCGCGGGCGGCGAGGCAGGCGACATGGCCGGCGGCCATTTCGAGGTGCAGCCCGGCGAGGCCGAGCGAGGAGAGGTGCGCGGACATCAGCGATCCTCCGCGCGGACAGAGACAGTGAACACCCGTTCGCCGACATGGACCCGCAGCAGCGGTTCTCCGTCCGCGTCCAGCGCGCGGTCCAGATGCGGCCCGGCTCCGTCATTGACCTGCTCAAGCTCGCTGGTGTCGACGAAGCATTCGATGGTGGAGATGATCTGTTCGCGCACCTCCGCGTCGGTGAAGGCCGCGCTCATGCCCAGATTGCCCAGGCGAAGAGGGCGCACGCGCCGAGCAGGGCGAGGACGGCCACGACGAGGTAGCAGATGGCGTTGAACTCGGCGCGCTGGGCGTCAGCCAGTCGCTGGTCGATATTGGTGTGGGACATGGATGCCTCCTGTCTGATGACAAGAGGCCTTAAACACCATATCGGTGTTCTATGTCAACACCGATATGGTGTCAGTCGTCTGGATACGTGGGGTCTGGCCACCAATCTGCGTCCTCGGAGCCTGGTGGTGGCCAGTCATAGGCGCGACTATCGTCAATGTCGGGCAACACCGGAGCGGTGCCGTCCAGATGCGCACGGATGATCGCGCCCCAGCGCGCGCGAGATTGAAAGATCGCCTCTACTCCACCTCGACTGAGCATGGTGCCGACGAATTGCGCCCGCTCTGCGCGGATGTATCCGATCTGTATATGCCGCGCCGAATAGACGGCAATTGCTCTTGGATCGAATGGGTTTTTCGGCTCGGGGATCAGGTGGACCGGTTCGCCCGGAATGCACATCTCGATCTCGAACCGCCGGTGTGGTCCGCTCTTGTTGGGATGATCGGCGCCCACCACGGCAAGTGACAGGTGTTTCATATTCAGGGATTTACGCCAGCTTCAGGCTTCCAATTCTTGATCGCATCCCATTCTGGTGTCCCGACAGCGGGCCATGCCGTGGACGTTATGTTGAGAGTTTCCGCCTGCGCCTCACGCGATATGCTAAGAGGAAAAGATACACCCGGCGCGATTTTGGCGGCTTGTTTGTTGAAGTCTTCGCGCGTCTTGAATGTCCTGTTAGCAACTTTAGTGATTTGATCCCCCGGTCGCAGTCCTGCGCGCGCTGCTGGCCCGCCCGGAAAGATATGTTTCACCGCAAACCAATATTTGCGGCCGTCGGTCGCAACTTCACCGTCTATGCCAAACCAGTTGCCAGTCCGGCGCGTGCCCGGCGTCAACTCGCCCCCGGCTTCGAGCATGAAGCTCACGAGCCCGTCCATGGTGCCATCGTCGGTATAGGGTTGCTGCCGCATCTGGCCAAAAGCCATCTGCGTTTCGACCCATGCAGCCGCCTGCGCCCTCGCATGTTCGGCTAGATTGGCCACGGTAAAGCGGACGAAACTTCTTGGCGTGGTCGAATAGCTGTTGCCAATAAGCATTTGCTGAAGCGCGGCTTTGAAGCCGTTTACAGGTATTTCGCAGACCAGTTGGTTGTCAGTTTGAGACGTGATCGACCAACCTTTGTTCATACATTGGTTAGCGAGTTTGCTCACCGCATCTTTGGACGTGACCGCTGGAAAGATGGAGTCCGGCTGGCCGGAGGGTGTGATCAGTTGACGCTCCGCCATCGCAGGCGAGGCAACCAAAAGAAAAGCTGTTCCTGCAACCAATACCCGCATTTTACCCCCTGTGCGTTGCTGCCCCTATAAATCCCGCCCGAACCATATCGCACGGCCATGGATGCGAATGTCATCAGCTCCAACCTCGAAGTCAGGGCCGCCTGCAACCTTGTTATCCGACGATATTATCACCCGTCCGTCACCCGCCGCCCGAAGCCGCTTAAGCCCATGCGCGCCGAAATGGTCGATCCAGTAGATGCCGTGCATCCTTGAAAGAGCGCGCTCCGAAGTATCTATCAGCACGCGATCCCCGGTTCGCAGGGTCGGCTCCATGCTATCGCCGATCCCGCGAACCTCTCTCAACTGGTAAAAGGGTGACCGGGTCAGCAGCCGAAGGAGGCCGATGTCCCATTTCACCGGTTCCTCTTCCACCATGTCCTCGATCAGTGTTCCCGGCCCCATGGAAATTGCCAGGTTGAGCGAGATGATGTCGACGGTGCCATCATCGGCAGAGGCGTTTCTCGTGGGCGGAACGTCAGGCTCGACATATCGCTGGATCGGTTCGCCGTGTGGCGCACCAGGTGTGATGATATCGCCCACCGGGACGCCGAGCGCGCGCGCAGCCTTCTCGATCCAATCCGTCGTCAGGCCACGCTGACCCTTTTCCAGCCGCTCGACCTGTTGCGGCGTGGTGCTCATGCGCTTCGCCAGTTCCGGCCTGGCCCAGCCCTTTTGCTCGCGAAACGCGGCGATATTGTTCGCGATGCTCATGCCCTCTCTTGCACCAAATTGGTGCAACGCGCCCATACGCCAAATTGGTGTTGACAATATGGTGTTATCAGCACCATATCGGTGTCGGACGGAGGTTCCACATGCAGCTTCAAGACTGGTTGGCTCGCGAAGGGCTGACATATGGCCAATTCGGTGGCGCAATTTCGCGAAGCGCGGAGGCCGTCCGCCGCTACGCGAACGGCACCCGCATCCCCGACCGGGAGGCGATGACCGGTATCGTGCGTGAGACCGGCGGCAAGGTCATGCCGAACGACTTTTACGGTGTGGTGCATGGCGGTGCTGCATTAGCGCCCGCCGACGCCACGCCGCCATCCGGTAAAGGCGACGACTTTACCGCAGCGCAGCAGAGCGAGGCGGCGTGATGGCGCATCGTAAGCCTGCGGCCATCACGATCGACCGGACAAAGGTCCGGCATGTGCGGGAAACGCCGCCTCATCAGGATCTGGGCAACCTCACCCGCTTCATCCGGCCCGTGACAGGCGAGCCGATCAGCCAGGAATTCCGCGTCTGGGACGCAAAAACTCAAACATGGGAGACTTAGCATGAGCACAGCCGACATCGTGATCGTGCCACTCGGGGAGCGCCAGTCCCGGCCCAGGAGCCGTTTTTCGGCGGGGCTGATGGATGTGCTGAACGGCAAGCCTCAATCGTTTCTGGCCGCCAAGCGGCAGCGCGAGGAAGGCGAGCTTGTCGGCAAAGCCTCAGCCATCATTGCGGACGGCGGCTCGTCCGACAACGACCTGCGAGCAGCCTTTCTGCGCGTCTCGGTTGCGCTTGAAGGCGCGCTGCTGCGGGAACTCAGCCTGCAACGCCGCCTGCGGACGCTGGAGGCGCAGGTCGCGCAGCTTATTCCGGCGGTCGGACCGTCGGAGGCCTGATCATGCCTTCGAAGTCGCCCAGCCCGCGCACCATCTGCATCGCATCGCCATCGTCGCCGTCATCCTCGGCCAGACTGTCGTCGATGCGCTGCTTGGTCCGCGCAATGATCGCGTCGGTAAAAGTGGGGCCGAACTTGGTTTCAAGTTCGATCATGAGTTCGGCGATCAACGCCATCGCGGTGAAGGCTTCCGGCCTCGCCTCTGACATACGCATGTTCCTTCGTGCTGGATTCGACAACCGCACGATAGCCGAAGGGGTCGGGGCGTCCAGTCCCGCCCCCGGAGGGCCGCGCGCATGAGCCGCGACCTTCCCCTCACCCCCGACCAGCAGAGCGGCAAGGCGGCGTTCAAGGCGCTGGCCAAGGCTTATGGCGGGCAGCAGGCGGTGGAGGCCGAAACCGGCATCCGCCAGCAGGATATCAGCGCGTTCGGCCTGCCGACGGTGGCGCGCTTCGCCCATGTCGACCTGATCGACCGGCTGGAGGACAGCACGGTCGGCCTGCCTGGATGGCCGCATGTCACCAGCTGGCTGTGCCGGCGGCGCGGCGGCGTGTTCGTACCGCTGCCGCAGGCGGAGGACGATGCCGACGGCATCATCCTGACCGTGGCGGAGCTGGCGAGCGAGCTGGGCGACGTGTCGCGCAGCATCGCCGAGGGCGTGAGCGCGTCGAGCGAGGGCGGCACCGCCATCACCCAGACCGAAGCGGAACGGGCGCTCGCCGAACTGGACGGCCTCGACCGCACGTCGGCGCAACTGCGCATGAAGCTCCAGACGCTCACCAAGGGAGAGACGAAATGAACGATCTCAGCGGGTTCCGTCCGTTCAGCCTGCGGCATTTCCACGACCGGCTGACCCCCGGCATCTATTCCGCCGCGCAGCTGATCATCGCGTGCCAGGTCAAGCATCTGGGCTTCGTCGCGGCGCGGCGCAGCAGCCGGGGCGCGGTGGCGCTGGCCGAATGGCTGATCGCCCATGCCGACCAGATCGAGCGGCCCATGCCCGGCAACCATCCGCTCCAGTGCGGCACGGCGATCGAGCGCATCCTTGCGGGCGACGTGCTGCCCGACGAGGCGTTCGCCGTCGATCTGGCGCAGGCGACCGAGGGCGCGGTGCTGCCGGAGATGTTCGGCCTGCCTGCCGGCAAGAATGATGAGGACACAGGATCGTCCGCTGCGGAGGTTTTGCCCCTCTCTGCCGCAGCGGGCGTAGGGGCGTCGGAGCCGGGTTCACCCCCCGCCCCGGCTTCGGCGCCTTCGCTCACCGCCGGTGCGGTCGCCGCCCGGCACGCGGATTTGCCGCTGCCTGGCGTGCTGGGCGGGGCGCTTCCCGCCGGGCCGCTGTTCCACCCGATCGCCGACGCGCGGATGCCCAATGGCTTCCTGTTGCAGGGGTGTGGCGTGATGCTGAGCCTGGACGAAAGCACGGCGCGGGCGATGCGCGACGCGATCGAGGCGGGGCTGGCGCATCTGCGCGCGACCCGCGCGACGGCGACCACCGGACGGAGGGCGGCGGCATGATCGTTGCCAAATCCATGGTCGACGCCTGGCTGCGCACGGCCAAGGCGGGCGAGACGATCGTCTATGCCCGCGCCACCTATCTGATCCCCAATGTCGTCACCCGGCGCATGTTCGACCTGGCGCAGAGCGGACAGGTGTTGCTGTTCCGCGAGCGGCGGATGCACGGACAGGGCGAGGAGAATTTCCGCTACATCGCGCGGCGCACGGCCAAGCCGATGCCGAACATGGATGGGGCGCGTGCCGTCACCGTTGGCCGCCCGCTGGAGGCGGTCAAGCCGCAGGACCGGCGGTTCGGCAGCTGCACGGCGCTGTCACGCGAGATCGCCCCGCAGCTGCGGTCGATGATCGCCGAGGGCGTGCCGATGAGCGCGCCCGCGATGGCGCGGACGCTGGGCGTCTACAGCGTGGAGCCGGTGCGCCGCGCCCTGCGCGAGATCGGGAGGATGGCGGCGTGAGCTGGGAACCGATCAGCAACATCGCCGCGCCCAAGGCGGCGTTGGTGCCGCCCAAGGGCGTGGGCGTTTCCGTCCGGTCGCTCGGTCAGCGTGACGGCGGCAAGGTTCGCTACATCCGCATGGTGATCGGGCCGCAGCTGGCCAAGGCGCTATGCCTCGTCACGCCCGAGATCGGCCTGCGCCTCGCGCTGGGGGGGGGGCGAACATGCGGGACAGATCGGTCTGTCGGTGGACAATACGAGCGGCAATTTCCGCGCCAAGCGCGCCAAGGACGGCGGCTATGTCCTGACCATCAATGCCGCCAGTGCGGATGGGCTTTTCTCGCTCGCCTTCGCGCCCTTCGCCGTCGAGGCGGCCGTGGTTCATGCACGCGACACGCCGCCCATGGCGGCTTTCCGGCCATCGGCCGAGATGCTGGCGGTGGAGTGAGACATGGCTGACAAGATCGCAACGCTCCGTGAGCCTCCTGTCGTCGGGCGCTATTATTTGGTGCCGACGGTCGAATATTACTGGCTCGGCCGCATGTCGGTCTGGCCCGTCAACGGTCCGATCCACCATGATCGCGAGATCGGTTTTCCGCAACTCCACTATCATATCGACGCGCGCTTCCTGACGCGCCAGCAACTGGCCTGGCTGGACAGCTATGACGCAGAGTGGTCGCGCTACAGCAGCCTCAACGGCCGCCCGATGAGCGAAATAGCCGAACAGCGTTGGAGCGGGCTGAAGGCATCCTTCCGTCCGCTTCCCCGGCGGCCGATGCTGCGCAAGCGCAAGTGCATTATGGCGACCTATGCGTGGACCGTGCCCGCCGATCTGACAAAGGGACTCGGCCTCGAAGCGCGTTATCCCGAACCGAAGGCGATCCTCAAAGCGGACGGGCGGGAACTGTGCCCGCATCGCAAAGTCGACCTGAGCCAATTCCCGACGGACGCCGATGGCTTGAAAACCTGCCCGATCCACGGGCTTCGCGTCGATTGCCGGAGGCTCGCGGCATGAGACACGCTCCCACGCTCAAGGCGACGACGGCGGCGCAACCGCTCGACGGCTCCCCCGGAGCCGTCGGGTATCTCGACTTCATCCGCGCGAAGATCATCACGCTGCCGCCGCTCGGCCTGCCTGTCGCGGCAAACGATGTGCATCCGATCCTGAAGGATCATCAGCAGATGCTGGTGCGCTGGGCCGTCGAGGGCTGGCGGCGCGCGATCTTCGCGGCGTTCGGCCTGGGCAAGAGCCTGATGCAGCTGGAGATGCTGCGCGAGCAGGATGCGGGCCGCGCGACGGGCGACCTGTTCTCCATCCTCGACATGGACGCGGCGGCATGAGGGTCGCTGGCTTGACAGATTGGCGCGAGCGGCGCATTTTCCACCCTGTCACTGCGAAAAGGGCAGTGATGCGGAATGCAAGCCGCAACGCAGAGCGCCCGAAGGCGCGCCGGAACCCTGTTTCGAGCGCCTTTCTCTATGGGTCGGGTGTGTGGGAGTCCTTCGGGGCTGCCGCTCGCTCTGCGCGGTCTTGCAAACCCGCACGCTCGGCCCACCCGATTGCAAGCGGATGGTCCGGGTTCACTCTAGCAGAGCGAGAACCGACCATGCATACTGATGCTTTGGCGAACAATGTCGTTCGCCTTCCTACCGCCGCCCGCCGCAAAATCATCAACCCCGGCCCGCTGTCCCCGGCGGTGCGGGCGGTGCCGCGCCTGCCTGTGGCGTTCGATCGCAGCCATGGCGCGCGTCCGGCGGCCGAGGACGCGAATTTCATGCGATCCCCGGAAATGCTGATCCTGACGGCGATGTTCCGGCTGCTGCCCGACGCGGCCAAGGCCGAAATTCGCGCGAAGATCGGCACCATCGCCGACCTGAACCTCACCCCGCACGCCGCGACTGCGCTGCACATTTTGGAGTGTTCCAAATGACAGACCGGAAAGCACAAGATGAGGCATTCTTCGCGGCGCTGCGCGCCGACCGACAACTGGCGGTCGAGTATATCGTCGGGGGTTGGTTCCTACACGGGCCAGCGATCATGCAGCATTGGCGACGCGCAGGTTTCACCATTGTTGCCGATGCGCCGGGCCATATGCAGGTGCCGACGCTGCAACAACTGGCGCAGGACTTCCGCGACCTCGCGGCGAATATCGAATCCTACGCCCATGATTGTGCGACGATGCCAGTCGGGCGGGGAGGCGTGCAATGAACGGCATCAGCCTTTTTGACTTTGACAGCCATGCGGTCCGCGTTCTCGATCTCGACGGCAAACCATGGTGGGTTGCGAGCGACATCGCCAATGTCTTGGAATATTCGCAGACGACCAACATGATGCGAATGCTCGATGAGGATCAGAAGGGGGTTCACGAAGTGAACCCCCTTGGGACGAAGGGCACGCACGAAACGCGTACTCTTGGCGGTCGCCAGCGAATGGGCATCATCACCGAAGGCGGCCTGTGGACCTGCGTCCTGCGGTCCCAACATCCCGAAGCCAAGGCTTTTGCCCGCTGGCTGACCGATGTGCTACTGCCCGCGTTGCGGGAACATGGCCGCTTCGCATTCGACGGATCGCATGAGGAGCCAGTGCAGCCTCCCCGTGCCGACCCGCTGGACTGTCATCCGGCCTATCGCGATCCCTATCGTCTCCGGGCAGTGTCGGCGATCATCAGCGCAGGTCGCAAGATTTACGGCGACCGGGCGCTGCCGCTGATCTGGCTGGACGCTGGAATGCCGGATTATGGCAGCATAATCGACGCGCAGGATCGTGATGCCCAGATGCTGTTGCATGTGATGCCGGACGAGCAGATAGCCCGGTGGCTGGCGGAATGCACCGAGAGATCGGAAGGCAGCACCCAAGCCGCTGTTCTTTATAACAATTATGAAAATTGGTGCGATCATCGCGGACTGGTCCCAGCCAAGCCGCGTAGCTTTTCACAGCAATTGCAGGCGCGCGGGATAGAGCAGTTCAAGTCGAGCGTGAGCCGCTATCGCGGCATCTGCCTGCGTCAGCCGCAATGAAGGTGACGCTCAATCGCTGCCGCTGCGGGCGGATGCCGGGCTTTCGCGCTCGGCACGCCGCGCCTGCGCATGTCGAGACGTGGGCGCAATGCGCCGGGTGTGGGGCCACGGGAGAGTCCGTGGTCGAAGCTGAACGCGACGATGCCGGTGCAGCGGCGCTGTGGAACGACGGCAAGGAGAAAATGTGGTGACCGCCTGCATCAACAAGATTTCGCTGCTGGGCTTCCTGGGCGAAGACCCGAAGAAGTCGGATTTTCAGAGCGGCGGGTCTGTCGTCAACCTGCGGCTTGCTACGACCGAGCATTGGAAAACGCAGGGCGGCGAGCGCAAGTCCGCCACCGAATGGCACAGCGTCGCCATCTACAACGAGGTGCTGGGCAAGACGGCCATGGACTACCTGCGCAAGGGCAGCGCCGTCTATGTCGAGGGGCAGCTGCGCTATCGTAAGTTTACCGACCGCAACCAGGTCGAGCGCACCGTCGCCGAGATCGTGCTGCCCGCCTATAAGGGCGACCTCAAGCTGATGGATCGCCGGCAGGACGATGCCGCGCGACGCGAGGCCTCCGGTCGCGATCGGGCCGCCGGCGACAATTCCGGCAATAGGCCCGGCGACGAGCTGGGCGGGGACGAGGTGCCATTCTGACGCCCGGGCGGGCCGATCCGCCCGCCTGACGCCAGCATAGACGACAAGCATTGACCGGGGAGCGCCGCGCTCGCGCCGGGGGGAATTTTTGACCGTGAGCCAATCCGCGCCGCTATTGTCACCGCTGGGGCAGGCCGCGCTCAGCTATGCCCGGCGCGGATGGCCGGTGTTTCCGTGCCGCGAGCGCGATGAAACGCTGACGCTGCATGGCGGCAAAACACGCATTCTGAAAGCCAAGGCGCCCTATGGCGGCAACGGCGTCAAGGACGCGACCCGCGACGAAGAGGTTATCAAGGGGTGGTGGCGACGCTGGCCCGACGCGATGATCGGGCTGGCGATGGGCCATAACGGCCTGTTCGCGCTCGATTTCGACCCGCGCGTCGATGACGAGACCGGCGAGGTGTTCACGCTGGAGACGCTCCAGGACGCGCTGGTCGAGCAGATGGGCTGCGACCTGCCCAAAAGCCTGTCCGCCATGACCCAGAGCGAAGGCGTTCACGTCTACCTGCTGCAACCGCAGGATGGCGGCGAGCCAATCCGCAACCGGGGAAACCTGCCCCGGCATGTCGATGTGCGCGGCCTGGGCGGCTACGTCATCGCGCCGCCATCGATCCTCTATCGCGAGGATGGGACGGAAGGGCGCTATAGCTGGCTGTCGAACCGGCACGACGATCCGGTCGAGGCGCCGGCGGCGCTGGTCGAGATATTGCGGTCGAAGGGGAAGAAACCCGCCCCTAAACCAGCGGCATCTTCCGTCGATCCACACTATCGCCAAGCCTGTGAGCTAGTGATCAGTCATCAGAAAGGGTCGACTAGTTGGCTGCAAAGGCAATTGCGGATTGGATATAACAGCGCCGCGCGGTTGGTAGAACAGATGGAAGCGGCAGGAATCGTAAGCGCCGCCGATCATAAGGGTTCGCGGACTGTGCTGTTGCGCGAACTGCCAGATATGACATCGCCGCACCGTCCATCAGTCGACGCGAGCGCGGCCGAGATCGATGCCGTGCGCAAATATGGGCTATCGGCGCTGGACGCGGAATGTCGGGCGGTCCGCACCGCGCCCAGCGGCCAGCGCAACGCCCAGCTGAACGAAAGCGCGCTCAAGATCGCGTCGCTGACCGTCGCCACGCCGTTCCCGGCGCTGGACGCGCGCTTCGCCCGGTCCGCGATCGAGGCGGCGGCGCGGGACAATCCCGGCGAGGACGACGATCGGCAGCTCGACGCCACCATCAACAGCGGCTGGACCGCCGGGGAGGCTACTCCCCGCGACCTGACCGAGGTCGCGACGCGCGCGCGGCAGCGCGCGGAGCGTCCGCATCGTCCCTCCCGCGCCGCTTCCCCTTCGGCCTCCGCCCCTCCCCATTTGACTGATTATGGCGAGCCAAGCTCCCACGCGGGAGGCGAGAGCGACAATTCTGTCGAAAAGGGGGCGGGGGAGCCGTCAGACCCGGCCCTGACGCTGCAATGCGCGCGCTACCCCATGACCGACCTCGGCAATCTGGAGCGGTTCCTTGCCCGTTCCGGCCGCGATTTCCTGTGCGTGGCGGCATGGGCGGAAAGCAGTTCGTCGCCCGGCTATATCGCCTGGGACGGCACGCGGTGGAACCGAAGCATGGCCGACGCCCTGTTCGGCATCGCCGTGCAGAAGATGGTGCGAAGCATTCAGGATGAGGCCGATTTCATCCGCGCCAGCGGCGTGCCGTTCCCGCCGGAGGAAGGCGACCTGCCCGATCCCGACGAAGGCCGGGACGGTCAGCCCGACGATGACGAGGACAGCGACGATCCTTCCGGCGCGGAAAAAGCGCATCTGAAGGCGCAGGCCAAGCGCGAGGCGCGGCGCAGCGCCATGTGGTATCTGCAACGCCACATTGCCCGGCAGACGCGGCATGACGGCCCCCGGCACGACTATATCGTGCAGGTCAAGAGCAATGGTGACATCGTCCTGTTTTCCGACAAGCTGGCGGCATGGGGCCGCACGTCGGAGAGCAGCGGCCATATCGAATGTCTGCGCAAGCTGGCGCCACCGCGCTTGTCGGCACGGCCGGAGGAGTTCGACGCCGATCCGCTGGCGCTCAACGTCCAGAACGGGACGCTGATCTTACACCGCCCCGATGGCCAACAGCCCGCCCGTGTGGAACTGCGCGAGCATCGGCGCGAGGACAGGATCACCAAGATCGCGCGGGCGGCCTATGAACCGGGCGCGCTGTCGCCGCAATATGACGCCTTTCTGGCCGAGGTGCAGCCGGCGGCCGACATGCGCGAATGGCTGATGCGCTGGTCGGGCTACAATGCGCTCGGCATCGCCGATGCGCAGGTCATGGCGCTGTTCTACGGCGAGGGATCGAACGGCAAGGGCGTATGGGTGCAGACCCATGCCCATATCCTTGGCGACTATGCCTGGGCGACCGGCATCGAGACGTTCATGGACTCGGGCTTCAAGCGCAATGGGGGCGGCCCCTCGCCGCATCTGGCGGCGCTGGCGGGGCGGCGCATGGTCTATGCCAACGAACCGGAGGACAACAGCAAATTCTCCGACGGCCTCGTCAAGTCGCTGACATCGGACGAGCCGATCGGCGGCGTGCGCGAGCTGTATGGGCCGGCCTTCGAATTGCTTATCACCTTCACCAACACGGTGATGGCGAACAACCTGCCCCGGATCGGCACCGATTTCGGCATCCGGCGGCGCATGCAGGTGGTGCCGTGGACGATCATCATCGCCAAGGCCGATCAGGATCCTCTGCTCAAGGCCAAGCTGCGCGCGGAAATGTCCGGCATCCTCAACCGCATGATCGCCGGCGCGCTCGCCTACCTGACGGACGGGCTGACTATGCCGGACGCCATGGTGGAGGCGACGCAGGCCTATCATGAGGATAACGACCTTCTGGGCCAGTTCCTGACCAAGTGCGTCGCCCGCGATCCGGGCAGCACAGTGGGTTCGATGGCGCTGCACGAACTGTTCGTCGCCTGGCAGACATGGTCGGAAAACCTGCCCCAGACCGGCAAGGCATGGTCGGCCAAGAAGCTGCGCGCCGAGATGGAGCGCAAGAGCTTCAAGATCAACAAGTCCAGCACGATGAAGTGGCAGGACATCGTGCTGCGCTACGACACTCTGGACTTCATGGACAACGGCAAGCCGGTCGAGCGCGACCTGCCTCCGCCCCGCCATGCGGACAAGCCCAGCGCCGGTGCGCCGGTGGGGGCACCATCGGCCGCGCCCGTCGATACGCCCCCCGTGCCCCCCTCGCCGCTGCCGCCTTCGGCCTTTGACGATGACGATCTGCCGCCCTGATCCTCCCTCACTCCCGCCGCTGGGAGGATGGGCCTAGCCCATTTTCCGCAGATTTCCGCAGCTTTGGGAGCTTCGGGGAGATTGGGAGGGAAATTCCACAAAACCCACGGGTGCGCGCACGTACGCGCGTGACACATGCGCGCGGGCGCGCGCGAACTTTATAGGATTATCCTCCCATGCTCCCACACGACGACTATCCTGTTGATAATACTATCTCTCTTCCTCCCATATCTCCCTCCCAAGAGAGGGAGGAAGGGAGGATGATGAGTTTTGCCGATGTCGAGGGCCGATTGGTCGAGGCCTTGCGCGTGATGCAGCGGCTTGGCGACCGAGAAGCAGGCTGGCTGCGGGTCAAGGCCAGCTGGCCGGACATCGTGCGTGAGGATGGCCGGGGCGACTATGACGCCCGGGGCGGCGACATCGGGCTGGCCGTTCCGCCGCCGCTGCGCCCCCTGCCCGCCACGCGCCGGGACATCGCCGAGATGGAGGAGGCATTCGCCTGGGTGCTGGCTGCGCCGGAGCGCGACCGGCGGCTGATCGCGCTGGCGATCGGGGCGCTTGCGCGGGGCGAGAAGCGGGTGCCTTGGGGCAAGCTGTTGCGGCCGATGGGCCTCAAGCTCGGCCAGCATGGACTGCGCAAGCGGTATGACCGGGCCATGCACTTGGTGGTCAAGGCGGCAAACTCACGCATTTCTGCGGGGTGTGCGTGTCAAACGGTATAAGTTGCGATCTTACAATAAAGTTTGTCCACATCTCGGCCCGTTTCGGCATATAGCTGTCTATGCTTGGGGCGGGCCTATGGGCGCTCGGGGCACCCTCTCCTCACCTGACGACGCCCGCCTGGTCCTTGCCCGGCGGGCGTCGTCGTTTCCGGGACATGCGTATGGGCAAGCTGAAGGCGATCGGCTCGCGGCTCGGCTCCATGCCCGCGAAGGTGCAGGTCGCGCCCAAGGTGGCTGAAGGCTTCTACTCGTCGCCCGCATGGCGTGAGCTGGTGCGGGATCGCAGGCGGGATGCTGACTATCATCTGGCGCGCCAGCGGGCGCGGCCCGGTGAGCGGCTGATCCTTGATCACAAGGTCGAGCGGAAGGATGGCGGCGCGGACCTCGATCCCGCCAACACGGAATGGCTCACCTTCTCCGAGCATCAGGCCAAGACCGCGAAGGCGAGGGCCGCGCGGGCGAAGGGGCAGACATGGGGGGGTGGGTCAAAAGTCTAGGAGGCCGTCGGCGCTATCACCGCCGCCCCTCCCACGTAGGGATTTTTTATGTCGGATTGGGATTTTGACCTGCTGGGCGATCCGATCCCGGAGGGGCATGGCCGGCGCGGTCGGCCGCCTCACATGCCGACAGATGAAAATCGTAGGAAAGTCATGCTGTTGGCCGCGTTCGACAAGAACGAGGAGCAGATTGCGGCGGCGCTTTCGATCACGCCGCCGACTTTGCGGAAGCATTATTTTCGGGAACTGCGTTCCCGGCTGGAGGCGCGTCATCGGTTGGAAGGCAAGCTGCTGACGGCGCTCGTGAAGGAGGTCGACGCCGGCAACGTGTCGGCCATCGACAAGCTGTTCAAGCGGCTCGACCGGCACGACCTCGCCACCGGGGCGGCATCGCGCCCGACGCGGGAGGCCAAGCCGCCAAAGAAAGGGAAGAAGGAGGCCGCCGTGGAAGCGGCGCATACCGCGCATGAGGGCAGCCCGTGGGGCAACCTGCTGAAGCACTGACGTGGAATTTCGCCTGCCCTGACTGGGCGGAGCGATTGCGGGCGGGCCGCTCGCTGCTGCCGCCGCTGCCGCTGAACGACAATGAAGCCGATCGCGCCGTCGCGATCTTCAACAATCTGCGGCTGCCCGACGTGCCGGGTCAGCCGCTGATGCAGGACGCGGCCGGTGAATGGGGCCGCGACATCGTGCGGGCGATCTTCGGGTCGATGGTCGATGGCGAGCGCCAGGTGCGTGAGGTCATGGCACTCGTGCCGAAGAAGAACGCAAAGACGACCAATGGCGCGGCGATCGGGGTGACGGCGCTGCTGATGAACGAGCGGCCACGCGCCGAATTCGTGCTGGTTGGCCCGACGCAGGAGATTGCCGACACCGCGTTTCAGCAGGCGTCGGGCATGATCGACGCCGACCCGTATCTGAAGCAACGTTTCCATGTCGCGGATCACCGCAAGGCGATCTACGACCGGGTGCTAAAGGCCACGCTCAAGATCAAGACCTTCGACATGAAGGTCGCGACCGGGTCGAAGCCGGTGATGGTGCTCATCGACGAGCTGCATCTGATGGGGTCGATCAGCTATGCTTCGCGCGTCATCGGTCAGCTGCGCGGCGGGATGATCGCGAACCCGGAAGCGTTTCTGGTCATCATCACGACGCAAAGCGACGAGGCTCCAGCGGGCGCCTTCAAAACCGAACTGGATTATGCCCGTGGGGTTCGGGACGGACGCATCGCCAATGCGCGGATGCTGCCGCTGCTCTACGAATTTCCCGAGGCGATGCAGACCGACCAGGCCAAGCCGTGGCAGGATCCTCGTCACTGGCACATGGTGCTGCCCAATCTGGGCCGCTCGATCACGATCGCGCGCCTTGTGGAGGAATATCAGGCGGCCGTCGACAAAGGGCCGGAGGAAGAGCGGCGCTGGGCTTCCCAGCATCTCAACATCCAGATCGGCCTGGCGCTCCATACCGACAGGTGGCGCGGCGCGGACTATTGGGAGGCGGCGGCCGATCCGAGGCTCCGCGATCTCGATTATCTGCTCGACCAGTGCGAGGTCGCTGTAGTGGGCGTCGATGGCGGCGGACTGGACGATCTTTACGGTCTGTGCGTGGCTGGCCGGGAGAGAGAGACCAAGCGGTGGCTCTACTGGTTCCGGGGCTGGGTCTATCGCGAAGTGCTGGAGTTGCGGCACGAGATCGCGCCGCGCCTGCTCGACTTCGAGCGCGATCAGGATCTGGTCATCATCGGCCACAATGGCGGACCGCCACTCGACGATGATGACGATGCGGACATGCCGCCGCCCGCTCTGCTCGGCGAGGAGCAGGACGTGCGGGAGATTGTCGACATCATCCGCCGGGTGAAGGACCGGGGCTTGCTGCCCGACAAGGGCGCGATCGGCCTCGACCCGGAGGGGGTCGGCGCTCTGGTCGACGCCCTGGCCGAGATCGGCCTGGTGCATCCGCAGGTCGTCGGCGTGACGCAGGGCTATCGGCTCGCGTCGGCGGTGTGGTCGCTTGAACGGAAACTGAAACATCGCATGGCCGCCCATTCGGGCGCGCCGCTCATCAACTGGTGCGTCGGAAACGCCAAGGCCGAACAGAGAGGCAATGCTGTGATCATCACGAAGCAGGCCGCCGGCAAGGCGAAGATCGACCCGTTCATGGCGGGCCTGAATGCGACCAAGCTGCTGGAGGCGAACCCGGAGGCGCAGCCGCCATCGGTCTACCAGCGGCGCGGCGTCATCCGCGTCAGCATGGGCCGATAAGGCGCATGTCGCCTGACGATTATCGCGCCGCGTCCGGCTTTCGCCGGTCAAGTGCGCAGAAGGTAGCGCCGCAAGTCATTCGCCCGCATGTGCAGGCGTTGACCGCAATGGACTTTGACAGCCCGGTGTTGCGCGAATTTTTGCGCGACGGTCGCCTCAGCGCGTCAGGCGTATCCGTGTCCGAGAAGATGGCGCTGCGCAACAGCACGTTTTTCCGCGCGCTGAACGTGATCGCCGGGTCGATCGGAATGCTGCCGACGCACCTGATGCGCCGCCGCACCCTGAACGGTGAGGAGACCATCGAGAAGGCAAAGGACCATCCGCTCTACAGGGTGCTGCACAAGCGTCCGAACCAGTATCAGACGGCGTTCGAGTTCAAGAGCTACATGCAGTCGCTCGCGCTGCTGGACGGCAATGCCTATGCGCTCATCATTCGCGGCCTGGGCGGCAAGGTGGTCCAGCTGGTTCCGCTGAAGCGCAAGACCGTGACGCCGAAGCTGTCGGACGATTGGCGGCTGTCCTTTGAATATCGCCGCCCATCCGGCGGCACGTCGATCCTTAGCAGCGCCGATGTGTTTCATTTCCGCCATCCGATCAGCCGCGACGGGCTGGTGGGCATGGACCTGATCGACGTCGCCTGCAATGCGATCGGCATTGCGAGCCAGGCCGAAAAGGCGGCAGGAAAGTTGCTGGGCAGCGGCGTCATGGCAGGTGGCGCGCTCGAAACCGACAAGACGCTCGGCGACGAAGCCGTGGCCCGATTGCAGGAAAGCCTGCGCGAGGATCACTCAGGAGCCGACAATGCCGGCGACTGGATGGTGCTGGAGGAAGGGCTGAAGGCCAAGCCATTCGTCAGTTCGGCGAAGGACGCCCAATATGACGAACTGCGCAAGCGTCAGGCCGAGGAAGTGTCGCGCGTCACAGGCGTGCCCCGACCGCTCCTGATGTTTGATGAGACGAGCTGGGGCAGCGGCATCGAACAGCTTGGCCTGTTCTTCGTGACCTATTGCTTGATGCCGTGGTTCGTTGCGTGGGAACAAGCGATCGAGCGATCCTGTCTGACGCAGGCAGAGCAGGATGCCGACGAGCTGTATGTCAAGTTCAACGAGGGCGCGCTGTTGCGCGGCTCCTTGAAGGACCAAGCCGAATTCTTCGCCAAGGCTCTGGGTCAGGGCAACGCCTATCGCACGCCCAATGAGGTTCGCGGCGCGTTCGATCTCAACCCCCGCCCCGATGGCAATGACCTGCCCAAGCAAAGTAGCAAGCCTGCACCGAAACCGAAGGAAGACGAAGATGACTGATCGCGCGCCGGCGCCGGGCAAGCCCGCTGCCGTCAAGACCATCGGCACGCGCCCGGCACCGGGTGCGCGGCCCTCGCATCCGGCTCCGGGCAAGCCCGCCTCGATCAGCGGCGGGATCAAGTCGCGCCAGCGGCCAGGGGCTTTGCCGATCCCGGCGAGCCGCGAAGTCAGCGCCTTCGCGCCGTCGTCGGTACTGGACCGCTGGAACGCGGATGCTGCCGGCATTCGTCCGGCGGCGCTGGAGTCCGGCGACAATGTCATCACCATGTTCGACATCATCGGTGAAGACTGGTGGACCGGCGGTGGCGTGACCGCAAAGAAGGTCGCGGCCCAGCTGCGCGCGATCGGCGACCGCCCCGTCGAAGTCCAAATCAACAGCCCCGGCGGCGACATGTTCGAGGGGCTGGCGATTTACAATGTTCTGCGCGAGCATCCGCAAGCGGTCACCGTGAAGGTGATGGGCATGGCGGCCTCGGCGGCCTCGATCATCGCCATGGCGGGCGACACCGTCCAAATCGGGGCGGCGTCCTTCCTGATGATCCATAATTGCTGGGTCTATGCTGCCGGCAACCGCAACGACATGATCGAGGTGGCCGAATATCTCGCGCCGTTCGATCAGGCGATGGCCGATGTCTATGCGCAGCGGAGCGGGCAGAAGGTTGCCGATTGCGCCAAGTGGATGGACGCAGAAACCTACATGTCCGGCTCGGCGGCGATCGACCGCGGCTTCGCCGACGAACTGTTGCCTGCGGATCAGACCAAGGTGGATGAAAAGGCCAAGGCCTCCGACCGGGACGGCAACGATGTGCGCGCCATGGAGATGGCGCTGATTTCGAGCGGCATGACGCGCACGCAGGCGCGCGCCCGCATCAAGAACCTCAAGGGCACGCCCGGCGCTGCCCCTGATACCGCCGACACGCCTGGCGCTGGCGGCAACGACGACGGGTGGATGGCTGCCGCGCGGTCCCTGCTCGAAGATCTTAGCAACTAACCAGGAGTTCCCATGAAGTATCACCCCAAGATCGCCCTTGCGGCGATGGCGACACTGCTCGCCCATCCGTTTCGCGCGCTGGCTGCCCCGGCCAAGCCCGCGCTTTCCCTCACCCCTCCGACGCTTCCGGTGCTGCCCCGCGCGCTGGTCGGCGCGACGATTCGCGCGGAGGTCAACACCGATCCGAAGGCCATGATCGAGGCGCTTCAGAACGCACATAACCAGTTCAAGTCGACGATCGAGGCGAACCTCGGCGCCAAGGCCGACGACGCGGTGGTCACCGAGAAGCTGGGCAAGATCAACGATACGCTGAACTCGCTCGAAACCTCGCTGAACGACCATGCAGCAAAACTGGCGGCGGCAAGCTTGGGCGGCAAGGGGCAGCCGGCGCTCGCCGACCCGGAATATTCCGGCCTCTTCGCTTCCTATGTGCGCGATGGTGGGCGCGACGAGGAAGAGAAGCTGAAGGCAGCCCATCGCCCCGGCACGCCGCGCGCGGCGATGAACGAGGGCAACAACGCCGACGGCGGCTATACCACCCCGATCGAATGGGACCGCACCATCACGGGGCGGCTGAAGCTGATTTCGCCGATCCGCCAGGAGGCGACCGTGCAGTCGATCAGCACGGCGGGGTTCACCAAGCTGTTCACCGATCGCGCGGTCGGCAGTGGCTGGGTTGGCGAAACCGCGTCCCGTCCGGCGACCAGCACGCCGCAGTTCACCTCGCTCGCGTTCGGGCTTGGCGAGATTTACGCCAATGCCGCCGCATCGCAGCTGCTGCTCGATGACAGCGAAATCGATATCGAAGCCTGGCTGACCGGCGAGATCGAAACCGAGTTCGCGCGACAGGAAGGCATCGCGCATCTGTCGGGCGACGGGTCGAACAAGCCCTATGGCATCCTGACCTATGTCACCGGCGCCGCCAACGCGGCCCGCCATCCATGGGGCGACATTAAGGTGACCAACAGCGGCCACGCCACGCTCTTCACCACCGACGGTCTGGTGTCGGCCGTCTATGCGCTGCCGGCGATGTATGAGCCCAACGCCAAGTTCTTCCTCAACCGGTCGTCGCTTGGCGCGATCCGCAAGCTGAAGGACGGTCAGGGCAACTATATCTGGCAGCCGACCTATGTGGCGGGTCAGCCTTCCACCCTGCTGGGCCGCCCGGTGGTGGACGTGCCCGACATGCCGAATGTCGCTGCCGACGCGATCGCGGCGCTGTTCGGTGACATGCGCGAAACCTATCTGGTGATCGACCGGATCGGCGTCCGCGTGCTGCGCGATCCCTACACCAACAAGCCCTATGTCTGCTTCTACGTCACGAAGCGCACTGGTGGCGGCGTGCAGAACCCCGACTCGATGAAGGCGATCAAGATCGCCGCCTGATCCTTTCAATCTCCGGGCCGGCCCAGCGTCGGCCCGGTTGATCGAAGCGGCGCTGCGGCACCGTTTCGGTCAACTTCAGGAGAATGCCCATGACCGTCAAGAAGACCGAGGCGGAGAAGCCCGCCGATGCCCCGGCGCAGATCGCGCCGGCAACCGACGTCGATACCGCCGGCGCGCCGCAGCAGATCGTGCCCGATGTCGACCTCTCCCACCCCGCCGTGGACAACGACCCGCGTGCTGGCACGACGGTCGAGCAGAACAAGATCGACTTCAACGATCCGACGCTGAGCGGTCAGGAAGCGGTCGAGAAAAACCTCGCGGACCAAGCGAAGTAAGAGCGCACACGATGGCGGAACCGATTGATCTGGAGCAAGCTAAGGCGCAGCTGCGCGTCGATGGCGATGATGAAGATCAGGTGATCAGGGACGCCATCGTTTCCGCGCGGGGATGGGTGGAACGCTATACCGGCCTCGTTCTAACCCGCCGGACAGTCCGAGAAGCTGTGCCAGCATTTGCGCACAGACTGCGGGCGTGGCCTGTTGTGTCAATCGATAGCATCACCTTTCTTGATCCGGCACGGGCCACCGTGAACCTTCCGTCAGACCAATACATTTTGGACGTAATGGGGCGACCAGCGCGAATGATTGCGCCCCGCTGGCCGCGTCACCTGCCCGGAAGCCGCATCGAGATCGTCATGACCGCAGGGTTTGCGGATGCTGAGGCTATTACTGGCTATGCTCCGGTGATCATGCAGGCGATGCGGCAGCTGATGGCGGGCTTCTATCAGGATCGGGAAACTGGCGGCATTGCAGGAGATGTTGAAGAGGCGGCGAAGGACTTGTGCCGCAGTCATAGAAACTGGGCAGTCTGATGGCGGTGAAGACCCTAAGCGCCAGTCGCCGGGACAGGCGCATCAGTATCGAGCGCTTCACCGAAACGGGCCGCAACAGCCTGAACGAGCCCATCATGCAATGGGCGGAGTTCGCCAAGCTTTGGGCCGCGGTCTATTTCGGCACCGGCGCCGAGCAGCGCGCGGCGGCGCAGACGGAGGCGACGCAGGCCGCGACCTTCGAGGTGCTGGCCGGTAGCAAGTCGCGGGCGATCGTCATGACCGACCGGATCGCGTTCATGGATGGACTTTGGGATATTCGCGCCATCGTGCCGATCGGCCGGGAGGGCCTCAAGATCAACGCCGTGTTGCGGGCGTCCTGATGGCGCGCCGATCCGCCTCTCGCCTGGAAGGCTTTCGGGAGGCGTCGAAGCAGCTGGGCGACATGAGTAGGGCCATGGCTCGCGGCGTCGGCAAGCGGGCGCTCATCGAGACGGGCGAGATATTGGCGCGGCGCGTCCGGGCCAATGTCGCGCCCCACAATCTGACGGGTGAAACCTACGAGAATGTCGATGTCGAGCCAGGAAGGGCGAAAGTAGGCATCGCGGTCGAGGTCGTGCTGGCCGAGATCGCCGGCGTCGAGCTGGAGTTCGGCAATAGCGATCAGGAAGCCACGCCGGTGTTTCGCCCGGCGATCGATAGCGAGCGTCAGGCGATGGACGACACTTTCGCCGTGCTGCTGCCGATCGAGGTCGACGCGGCCGTGATCCGCAAGGCCAAGCGCGCCGCCCGGAAAGGCTGATCCATGAATTTCCATGAAGGGGTGACGAGGCGGCTGCTCGACAGCGCCGCCGTGACGGACATTGTGGGCCAGCGGTTGAACTGGGGCACGCGGGTGCAGGGCGAGCCGCTGCCGGCGATCACGTTGCAGGTTGTGTCAGACCCCCGGCTGTATCACCTCAAAGGCGCGGACGGCGCGCGAACCACGCGGCTTCAGGTCGATTGCTGGGCGAAGGACATGCTGGTGACGCTGGCGCTGGCGAGCGCCGTCATCGCGACCCTTCAGCCGCCAGCGATCGTCAGCGGGAAAAAGTTCGGAGGCGCGCGGGTCGATGGCCAGCGCGATCTTGGAGAAACCGTCGGATCGGGCAACGCGGCCCAGTCCAGCGGCACTTACATCCATCGCCAGTCGGTGGACCTTATCATCAGGCATGTAGGAGATTGATATGGCCGGTGAAACGCAGGAAGCCACCGACGGCTATAATGGCGAGTTCCACCTTCAGAAGGGTGCCTCGCTCTACGAACTTCGCGAGGTCAAGAGCTTTGGCGTGCCCAGCCCCGGCGCGCGCGAACAGGCGGAAAAGACGCACCTCAAATCGCCAGGACGCCGCCGCGAATATATCAGCACCTTCTACGAAGACAGCGACTTCGAGGTGGTGATGAACAGCCGTCCGCTGTCCGACACCGACCTGCTGTGCGAGGAGGCGCTGTCTGCGGGCGACGTGCGCCCGTTCAAGGCGGTGTTGCCGGAGAATGGCGAGCCGGTGGCCCAGATCACCGGCACCTGCAAGTGCATCGGCTATGATCGCGGCGAGGTGTCCGACGGCGTGATGGAAGCGACCACGACCTTCCGCATCGTGACGATCGACGATATCGCGGCCTACTCGGCGGGCGCCTGATATGGCCAATATTCAGCGCGGGGGAGCGGCCTTTACCCATAATGGCAAGTCCTACACCCTGGTGGTGGACATGAATGCGTTCGCGGAGGCGGAAGATGCCGCGAACATGGATGTCGAGGATCTGCTGAAGGCATTGTCGCCGCAGATGGATGCCAAGGGCAATCTCACCAGGCGGCCGCGTCTCAAGCATGTCGGCGCCATGCTGTTCGGAGCATTGCGTGCGCATCATCCCGAAATCAGCCATGCCGACGCCATCCGACTGCTCGACGCGCCGGCGGCGGGCGAGGCGCTGGGCAAGGCGCTGACCGCCGCCATGCCCAAGCCTGATCCGAGTGCGGAGGGAAAGGTGCAGGCCGCCGCTGGGACTGGGACGAAGCCCAGGAAGACTGGGCGGCAGAAGGATTAGACCCCGGCGCCTTCTGGCGTCAGACCTTCCGCTCCTATGCCACCATCATGCGCGGTCGAGCGCGCGGGCATCAGGAGCGCATCGTCATCCTGGCGCATCAGATCGAGGTGATGGCGCGCAAAAAGACGCTGCGCGACGTGAAACATTATCTGCCCAAGCCCGGCGGCGCGCCGGAGCCAAGCGGAACGTCCGCGATGCTGGCCATGGTCCGCCGGTTCAAGGCGGAGCAGGACAAACGGGACTCGCGCCGACAATGACAATATGCTTTCCTCTTCGCATCGGAGGGGAAGGTGATGGGATTTTTCAGCTGGTTGTTTGGTGGTGCGCCTCGTGTGTCTGCACCGGGAAAGGTCTACACCGTTGGCATCGTGGGCGAGAGCCACAGGAATGCAGACGGCACATCAAGGCAGGCCGAGATCAAGAGATGTTCCGAAGGCGATTTCGTCGAGCTGGTGCCGGAGCCGCATAATCCGCATGACAGCAACGCCATCCTCGTCGTTTCTGAAAATGGCCGGGGCATCGGATATATAAGCCGCGATCACAATGGATGGATCGGCGAAAAGCTGGTGGCCGGAAAGATCTCGTCCGCAAGGATACATGCCATTATCGGCGGCGGGCGGGGCGAGAAATTCGGCGTTCTACTTGCCGTCCGCTTCCTTTAGGGCGCGTGCCGTCAGTCGGCGGATCGCCTCGGGGCGGGATGGCTGGTCAGATTGTGCCGCAATCCATGCGTCGAGGTGAGCTAAGTCGTCGGGATGAAGTCGAACGCCGATCATTTGGCCGCGACCGCCTGTTGGAGGCCGCCCGCGTTTCGATTTTTGGTTATCCCGAATTGACGACGACATGATTTAAGGTTATCCAAAAATCAGGCCGGAAGGAAGCGGGAACTTCCGACCGGCCCTAACCATCGACACGGAGTTGTCCCATGTCTCAGGCTGCTGCCGCCCCTAACACGGGCGAACCCTTCGTTACAGGCGGTAAAACCGCAAAAGCTACCACCAAGCCCGTCTTTACCATCGTGCATCCGATGCGGCAGATCGACGACCTGCAATCGATCAACGTACGCGTCGAAGCACTGATCAATGCGGCTTATGACATGCTGGAGCAACTGGACGATGGCGGGCGCCAGATGGGTGGCCCAGCGGGATCGGCATTCAGCCAGTCAGCCGAACGAGGCATGACGCTGCTGGGGCTGGCGCGCGATCTGCTGGCGCAGTCGCAGCACGGCCTTAGTCAGGAATATCACCAGCTGGCCGAGTTGGGCGTGCACAAGATGGAGAAAGCGGCATGAGTGCGGTGGCATTGCGGAGCTTCGGCTTCGGGGATCAACTGGTGCGGGTGGTAGAACGCGACGATGTGGCTTGGTTCGTTGGCAACGATGTCTGTGCAGCATTGGAAATCATGAACCCGCGCGACGGTTTGAAGCGCCTCGATGATGATGAAAGGGATTGCGTCGGCATTACCGACGCAATGGGACGTGAGCGCGAAACAACGATCATCTCAGAGTCGGGCGTCTACGCGCTGATCTTCACGAGCCGGAAAGCGGTGGCGGTGAAGTTCCGCAAATGGGTGACGGGCGAGGTGCTGCCGTCGCTGCGGCGGACGGGCCGGTATGAGATGGGCGTGAACGACGATGATGACGATGACGGCGACGCACCCATGTCCGTGCCCAATATGGGATCGCAGACGGACCGGGACAATCTGAAAACGGCGGTGTCGGTGGTGCGCATGTATGAGCGCAACTGGGGACCGGCGGCGGCGCGGGCCATAGCGGTCAAGATGGGCTTTCCGATGATGGACATCGATCTGCCCGTGCCGGTGCCGCCATCGGCGTCGAAAGCCGGTCCCGGCGAGATCGGCGCAGTCCAGATGGAGGGTGACGTCATCCAGTGGGGCGAGCAGGTGAAGCTGACCGCCAGCACGCGGGACGCCACCCATAAAAGCGAATTGTATGACAGCTATAGCCGGTGGTGCAGCGTCTACCGCCTGCGGCCGATGCACCCCGACCGGTTCGAGCGGATGATGCACACGCTGTTCGGGACGGAGGAGCATCCCGAGATGTTCCGGTGCGTGATGAAGCGGCCCTGACGGGCTGAACAGCAGAGCGATGGATTTGCAGCAGGCTGCCGGGACGGTCCCGGCGGCCCCTTTTTCGTAGAATTTCGAGGCAAGCAGTCGGATGGCAAAGGCAAAGAGACAGGATGCGGGCGTAGTCCTCGGCTACCTGCGCTATGTGCTGGGCTTCGACAGCCTTGCCTTTAACGAAGGTCTGACCGACGCGGAGAAGCGGCTGAACGCCGCGCGCAAGTCGATCCAGCGCACGGCCGACGGCTTCAGCGATATCGGCAAGAGCCTGTCGACCTACGTCACCCTGCCCGTTGCCGGCGCGGCTGCCGCCATCCTGAAGATGGGCGGAGACTTCGAAAGCAGCATGAACAAGGTGGCGATCTCCACGCAGGGGACCGCCGCCGAGATGCAGGCGATGAACGACCTGGCGCTCAAGCTCGGCAAGGACACAGTGTTCGGCGCGAGCGAGGCGGCCAACGCCATGGACGAGCTGGCCAAGAACGGCCTGTCGGCGCGGCAGATCCTCGACGGCGCGGCGACGGCGGCGGTCAACCTGGCGTCCGCCGCCGGGTCCGACCTGTCGCCCGCGTCGAAGGCGATCAGCGATGTGATGGCCCAGTTCAAGCTGGGCGCCGACCAGTTGCCCATGGCGGTCGACCAGATCACCGGCGCGGTCAACCAGTCGAAGCTGGACTTCGTGGATTTCACGGGGGCAATCGCGCAGGCGGGTGGCGTCGCGGCCAATGTCGGGGTGAGTTTCCAGGACTTCAACGCGGTCATCGCCGGCACCTCGTCCCTGTTCGCAAGCGGGTCCGACGCAGGCACCAGCTTCAAGACCTTCCTGCTTGCCCTGCCCGGCAACTCGAAGCCGGCCATTGCCGCGATCAAGGAATATGGCCTCAGCTTCTACGACGCACAGGGGAACCTGCGGTCGATGTCCGAGATCGCCGAGGAGCTGCGCACGAAGCTCGGCGGCCTCAACGACCAGGCCAAGACCGACGTTCTCAAGACGATCTTCGGCACCGACGCGATGCGCACCGCGATCGGCCTGATGGACCAGGGCGCGAAGGGCATCGACACGATCCGCGCGAAGATCGCCGAGACCGATGCCGCCGCGCAATCCGCTCAGCGGCTCAAGGGCTTCAACGGCCAGATGGAGCAGCTGAAGGGCGCGGTCGAGACGTTGTCGATCGCGATCGCGCAATCGGGTTTTCTGGAATGGGTGACGGGGCTGGTCACCGCGATCGGCAATCTGGTCGATCGGCTGTCGGAGACGAACCCGGCGTTTCTGAAATTCGTGTCGATCGTGGCGGGCATAGTGGCCATCGTCGGCCCTGTGGCGGTGGCGATCGGCGGCTTCCTGAGCGCGGTCGCGCCGATCGCGGCGATGATCGGCACGGCGGCGGCAGCGGCGGGGGGATGGGCGGCGGTGATGGCGGCGCTCGCGCCTCCGGTCGCGGCGGTCGCGGCGGCGCTAGGCGCCGCCTGGCTGGCGTGGGAGAATTGGGACAAGGTCGGTCCGATCCTCTCCAGCGTCGGAACGGCGATCAAGGACGCCATCGGGCCGGCGGCGGTCGCGCTGTTCGACGCGCTGAAGGCTGCGGCCATGGCGCTGTGGGACAGCGCGTTCGTTTCCGCGATCGGCGCGGTGCTGACCGACCTCGGCCGTTTCGCCGCGCTGGTCGGCAGCGTCATCGGCGCGGAGGCGCCGGGGCTGTTCCGCGCCTTCGCTTCGGTCGTTTCCGGCGTGTTCAATGTCTTCGCGGAGGGCATCCGCGCCTGGACGGCGCTGCTGTCCGGCGACTTCTCCGGCGCGTGGGACCATGCCAAGGGCGCGGTGATGGCGGCGGTGAACGCCATCAAGGGCGTGATCGGCGGGCTGTATGATGCAGCGATCGCCGGCATATCTGCGCTCGTGAAGGGCGTCGACCAGTGGATGGGCACGAAGCTGAACCTGATCTGGGATCGGGCCAAGCAGCAGATCCAGTCCGTCGCCGACAAGTTCCACTGGCTGTGGGACGTGGTGGTGGGCCACAGCTATGTGCCCGACATGGTCGATGCGATCGGCGCGAACATGGCGCGGCTCGATGCGTTGATGGTCGAGCCGGCGAAGAAGGGCACGGACACTACGGCCGGGCATTTCCGCGATCTGGCGCGAGATGTCGGCGACGCGCTCGACGCGCTGTTCCCGAAGACGGCGCGGCTTCGCGAGGAGATGGCGCGGCTGATCGCGCTGCAAAACGACACGACGCTGACGCCCGAGGTGCGGGCCAAGGCGCTCGACCGGCAGACCGGCGTGGTACTGGACGCGCGGGATGCGGCGCGGGCGGAGATGTCGACCACGATCCCCGATGTCGCACCGCTCGCGGGTGCGCTGGACGACGCCTATGCCGCCGTCGCCAAGGCTGGAGCGGATGCTTCCCGCGGGCTGGTGGCGGCCAACGACAATATGGCCAAGTCCTTCGTGGACATGGCGAACACCTCGCTTAACGCGCTGTCGAACCTCGCCAGCGCCATCAAGGGCGGCGGGGTGCTGGACATCATGTCGAGCGCCTTCAACGCCTTCGGATCGATCGCCAACAGCGGCATCCTGGGCAAGGGGCTGGCCAAGTCTTTCGCGAACTTCACGCCGATCTCCGGCTTTCGCGCGAACGGCGGGCCGGTTTCGGCTGGGCGCAGCTATGTGGTGGGCGAGCGCGGGCCGGAAATGTTCACGCCGTCCCGCTCCGGCTACGTCCACGCCAATGGCTCCGATACGGGGCGCGGCGGCACGGTGCGGATCGAGATGGCGGAGGGTGCGCTGTTCCGCCCGGTGGTGACCAAGATCGCCGGCGGCGTGTCGGTGCAGACGGTCGCCGGTGCGGCGCCCGCGATCAGCGGGGGCACGCAGAAGGCGATCACCCGCGCCAATAGCCGGAAGCTGGCATGATCGTGCTGCCGCCCGGCGTGCACCCCAATGGCGCGGTTCCGGCGCTGCTGGACTTTGGCGGGGTCATCCGCCCGTCGACCGGCGCGAAGTTGCTGCGGCTCGACCGGGGCGGCAATCGCTTCCGCGCGGCGATGACGCTGCCGGTGCAGGAGGCGGAAGATGCGCGCCGGATCGTCGCGCGGCTGATCGCGGCGAAGTCGGAAGGGCTGCGGGTTGCCTACCCGCTTCAGGGTGTCGACCAGGGCAGCCCCTATCGGGCAGATGGATCGACTTTCGTCGTTGACGGCGCGGGCCAGGCCGGCAGCAGCATCGCGCTGCGCGGCGGCGTGCCGGGCTATGCCGCCAAGGAAGGCTTCTGGCTGACCATCCACGACGGGTCGCGGGAAGCGCAGGGCTATCTGCACAATGTGAAGGTCGCCAGCATCGCGGATGAAGACGGCGCGCTGACGCTGACGGTCGGCCCCAATCTGCGCATCCCCTTCCCCGACGGGGCGCATGTCGAACTGGCGGAACCGACGATCGAGGGGCTGGTCGACAGCGACATCAGCTGGGAACTGGCGCTGTTCGGACTGGTCGACAATATCAATTTCACGATCGAGGAAGCGGAGTGATGAAGGCTGCGCCACCTGCCTTGTCTGTATCTGACATGCCAAGGGATTTCGCTGGGCCTATTCTTGTCTATTTCGAAGGCGTCGAGATCAACGGAGTCGTGGCCTATGACGCCGATGCTGGCTGGGTAGAGGCGTTCAAGCATGGCGCTGACGGCGAGCTATTGATCGACGCCGCAGGCATCAAGACGCACCGGCTGTTCGGCAAAGTCACTGCGGTTTTGAAATCCGAGTGATGGACAGGATCTGGCTGGCGGGCATCATGAAGATGCAACTGCGCGACGGCAGGACCATCCGCCTGTGCGACGGGGGGTTCATCGTCGTGGATGGCGAGACCTATCGCAGCAGCGATGGCGATTTCGGGACGATCGGCAGCATGGAGGCGTTCAGCGAGGGCGTGGGCGACACGGTGCCCGCGTTCAAGATGACGTTCCTGCCCGAGTCGACAGCGGCGGCGGCGCAGATCAGCGCGCCGGGCATGCAGGGATCGATCACCCGCTTCTATGTGGTGGAGGTCGACGCGGACGCCGGCACGCCGATCGGCGCGCCCGACCTGATGTTCGACGGGCAGATCGACCAGACATTGCTGCGCATTGGCCGGGGCAAGCGCGAGCTGGACATGGACTTCGTATCGACGGCCGAACGGCTGTTTTCGATCAACGAGGGCAACAGCCTGAACCCGCGCTTTCACAAGCTGGTCAATCCGGGCGAGCTGGGCGAGGACAATGCCACCGGCCTGGGCGTATCGGTTGCCTGGGGCGTCGAGGCGCAGGGAAGCGCACCAACAAGCGCGCTGGCGGGCGCGTTCGTCAACAGGGTGGAAGGGCCGGTGAACTTTGCCTGACGCAGTCGAGCGGGCGGCGGCGACGGCCCGAACGCTGGCGAAATATCGCAGCCTGCCCTTTAGCTGGCAGGACCGCGTTACCTGCCTCCACCTGGCGCGGCATCATCTGCGCCAGATGGGGCACAGGCCGCCGCCGATCCCCGCGTTCCGATCACCGATCGGCGCAAAGCGGGCACTGGCCAAAGCCGGGTTCCCGAACATGGCCGCGCTGCTCGACAGCCTGCTGCCGCGCATCGCGCCGGCGGCGGCGATGGTCGGCGACCTCGGCCTGCTGGAAGGCAGCGACGGGTTCGACAGCATCGTCGTCAATGCCGGCGGCAAGTGGCTGGGGTATCACATGGATGATGCGACCGGCTTGAAGCCGTTGATGGCGACATCGTTGATCGGAGCTTGGCGGTCCTAAGGTGCGCCAATGCAAGCGAGAGCCTGCTTCGCTGGCATCCAAGACTTCGCGTGAGAGCCGGATGCTGTTTTTCGAAGGTCAATTCTTGCAGCGGCCGTCCCGGCAGGAGTGCCGCCAGAAATCCATAGCAGCGTAACTTCATTCGGGCGATCAGGTTGACGATAGACGTTTGGCGCAAGCCAACCATCCATGTCGATTAAGCACCGCTCGATCTCTTCCACCGAACGAGACGTCTCATACTCGCCAACGGGCGGCCTGTTATCGAACTTAGAAATTGGCCCTGCGCCCGCTTGGGAAGCGGATGCAGCCAGCATTGCACCAACCATCAAAACGCGCATCGAATCCTCCTGACGGAAGGCTGACATATAGCATGTCAAAGACTTTAAGAACCGTGGCCGTAATAGCCGGCGCGGTGGCCCTTGTTGCGACCGGCGTCGGAGCAGTCGGAGGGGCAGCGTTCGCGGCGACCGCGACCGGTGCCACCGTCTCCACGGTCGCCACTTACGCGACCCTCGCTGCCACCGTGGCCACCGTCGGCGCGCAGGTGACCGCCAAGAAACCGGTAGCGAAAGGGACGGTCAACAGCGTCACGATCGCCACCGATGCGCTGTCGCCGTATCTGATCGGCCGCACCTATTATGGCGGCGTGCTGCGCCATGACGTGGGCTATGGCCCGACGCTCAAGAAGGTGAAGAACCCCTATCGCGGGATGGTGATCGTCTATTCGGTGGCCGGACCGTTGCAGGAACTGGAGGGGCAATATCTCGATTTTCAGCTGATCAGCTTCCCGTCCGGGGCAGCCGTCGGCTATTACGCGTCCTACCTCTATTCGGACTTCCGGCTTGGGGCGGTGCCGGACACGGCGCTGACGCCATTCTGGGCAGGCATGCCGAACTGGACCGCCGATCACAAGCTGTCGGGCAAGGCGGCGATCCTTTGGAACCTGAAGTTCGACAAGGACGGCAAGCGGTTCGCCAGCGGCGTGCCGGTGCAGGGCGCGGTGTGGAAGGGGGTCAAGGCCTATGACCCGCGCAAGGACAGCACATATCCCGGCGGCGATGGCCCGCACCGGCTGAACGACCCGGCGACATGGGAATGGACCGAGTGCCCCGGCCTCCATGCGCTCAAATATGCGCTCGGCAGCTACCAGAACGGAAAGAAGATATTCGGCGTCGGCCTGCCCTTCGACGGGATCATGGTCGAGCATTTCGTCACCCTCGCCAATGTCTGCGACGCGAACGGGTGGAAGGTCGGCGGCGTCATCTTCGAACCCGGCGACCGGTGGGCGAACCTCAAGGACATATTGCAGGCGGGCGGCGCGGAGCCGCTGTTCATCGCCGGCAAGCTCGGCCTCAAGATCAACATGCCGCGCGTGTCGATCGACGTGGTGAGCAACGCGGACCTGGCGGACGAGGATGCCGAGATCACGGCGATGCAGACGTGGCGCGACCGGCGCAACGGCATCATCCCCAAATATCGGTCCGAGGCGAACAAGTGGGACTATGTGGCGTCCGACCTGGTGCAAGTCGCCGCCTATGTGACCGAGGACGGCGAGGAAAAGAATGAGGAACGCCAGTATAATCTGGTGCAGGCGAAGGACCAGGCGGCGCAGCTGGCGGGCTATGAGCTGGTGAACGGGCGCGAGCGGTTCCCGATCCGGCTGCCCTGCAAGCCGCGGCTTCGAAAATATGGCCCCGGCGACATGCTGACCCTCCAGCTGCCCGAGCATGATCTGGACGGCGTCGAAGCGGTGATCGTCGACCGCAGCATCGATCCTGCCACGATGGTGGTGACGTTGACCTTGATGGAGGAGACGCCGGGCAAACATGCGACGGTGCTGGCGCTGACCGGCACCGCGCCGCCGCCGCCCGCACTGGTCGATCCTGCGGACCGGGACGACATCGCGGCCGGCATCATCGATCCGAACGAGCAACTGCTGATCCAGAACAGCTATCCTGTCGGCCTGTCGATTACGTCGAGCGATGTCGGGGGAACGTCCGCCAACATCGTCATCAGCAGCCACACGCGGCGCTACACCGACAAGGATGTCGCGATCGGCGGCGCGACCCTGTCCGGCCTCGCCAATGCGACGGAGTACTGGCTCTATTACGACGATCCCGACCGGTCCGACACGGCGCCGGGCTTCGTCGCGACGACCATCGCGGCCGACGCCTATCTTTCGGGCGATGCGCCTGCCCGCCATTTCGTGGGCGTGATCACGACCGCAGCTGTGGGCGGCGGATCGACGGGCGGCACCGGCGGCACCCCGCCCGGCGGCGGCGAAATCCCATAAGGCGGAGCATCCATGGAACGACTGGACCTTCCCGCGTCGCGCAATGAAGATTGGCGGCCGACGATCGAACTTATCTATGCGGGCGGCGACCTGCCTCCGATCAACCATATCCGGATGCAATGGCGGCTCTATGAAGGCGCGCCCGGCGACCCGCTGTTCGACATCGAGGCGGTGGCGTTCGAGGACGTGGCGGCATCGGCCGACGAGATTGCCAGCGGGGCGGCACAGGCCGGCGACCGTATCCTTCGCCTGTTCCCCGGCATCGGCGTGCCCGCGATGCAGACGCTGCCCAGCGGCCTCAACCAGCCCGAACCCGGCGAGGCCGACCGCTTCGTCTGGGACGCCGTCATTTTCTACGAAGATGGCCTGAACGAGCGGGCGATCGGCGGCTTTGTTTATGTCGAAAAGGGAGTGACCCTCAGTGGTGACTAAGACTTTCCGCGTCCGCGCGCGCGGCCTGCGCGGTCCTGGCCTGACGGAGGAACAGCAGCAATCGATCGACATCGCTGTATTTGAGCATCGAACGAACGTCACCTTCGCCTCGCCGTTGGTGGTGGACGGCAACCAGCTGCTGATTCCAGCATTCGACTATTATTCGGCCCGCACCGACACGGTCGCGCAGCTAGGTCCGCCGAACAGCGGACTTGCCGCCAACGTCTATTGGCCGATCACGCTCGCCGCTGCGCCGGGTCAAACGGCGCGCATCTATCATGACCTTGCCGAAGCACAGGCGGGCAATGTCCCGTTTGTTCTGACCACGGACGAGCCGTTCGCGAGCACCGAGACCAAGAACATCGTCGCACTCTATCGCGATGGCAAGGTCACGCCGATGGAGGGTGTGCCGCTGGTGAGCACGCAGAGCGGCGGCGTCGTCGCCAACCAAGTCCGTTACGGCAAGGTGATGGACAAAGCGCAGCGTTTGCTGGGCCAGTCGAACGCCGGGGATATCAGTGACGCGGCGCTGACGGCGCTGGGTTTCACGCGGGGCGTTTTCAACGCCTATACGCTCGCCCCAGGTTGCGGAGGCGATCTGCCGAGCTACGATCCGGCGGCCCGATCCTTCGCCCGCGTCTATCAACAGACATCGGCCAACTTCTCCTTCGCTGCGCCAGCGATGCGCTTCTACAATGTGGCGGGCGAGCTGCTGAAAAGCGAAACGATGACGTTGGAGCGCGTGTTGTCCACCCGCGCGGCCGCCCACATCTGGCGCGGCACGCCGCATCCGCAGGCGGTGTTCTGGCGGGCGGAGATCGTGGACGCTTTCGGCTACACGATCGGCCTGACCGGTCCTCAGTTCGCAGTGGGTCGAGATGCGCAGTGGATACTGCGGGACGATTATCCTGTACCTGTCTCACCCGCAGTATCGGGCCGCCGATTGCAGGCGGTTTCCACCCGGTTCAACGTACTGCGTGAGTTTGTGGGGTCGCCCACCTACACGCGCACCGAAAGTCGCATCAAAGCAGCGGCTCCCGGCGTTCCCATTCATGGTGTGAGACTGGTCTTCGCCAACGCCTTGGTATCCGGCGGGCTTGGTGAGTTTGACGGGTACAACGCGGTCAATGTCACCGCCGCTGTCGAACCGACTTACACCCCTGCCATCGCCATTCCCGTAACGTTTAATGGCAGGCGCGAAGTCACTCTTGATCCCGGCGCGATTGCCCTAAGCGATCCGGTTCCAGGGCTAGCCTTCGACGCAAGCAATAGCTGGGTCGGCGGCGATTTCTTCGTGCGAACCGGATTGACCGTTGGGGCCGGTGGTCGATGGCCGCAGGATTACTATCCGCTGTCGGCAGGCGAAGGCTGTTTCGATTCCAACAGTGGAGCAAGCCAGGTTTACGCAACAGGCCCCATGTCTGCGCCATCCGGTGGCGCTTCATCGGTCAATGGCGGCTTTGGACCGATCGCGGTTGTGGGCTATACGGAAACTGGCCAGGTCTCGGTAGTCTATCTCGGCGACTCCATCGCCGATGGCGTGGGCGACGATCAGGACGGCTATATCGCCCGCGCGCTGGCGGACGTGAATGGCTACCCGGTTCCCTATATCAAGCTGTCGCGCGGGTCGGACACGCTCGGCAACAACGCGCTCGCCTATGGCTATCGCCGCCGGGCGCTGTTCGAATATGGCACGCACGGGATCATCGCGCTCGGCACCAACGATATCGTCACCGGCGCGAGCCTTGAGACGATGAAGAACCTCGTCACCGAGATTTCGGCCGCCATGCGAGGGCGCGGGCTCAAGGTGATCGGCAGCACCATCTGGCCGCGAACGACCAGCACCGACAGTTGGGCGACCCTCGCCAACCAGACGCCGGTTGCGGGTTTCGCGCCGGGTGGCGTGCGCGACCAGTTCAACGCGTGGATCAAAAACTACGCGGATGGCCTGCTGGATCATTGGTATGACCCATGCGAGTTCACAGAATCTCCCTCTGCGCCAGGCAAATGGAACGTCAACGGGTCTCCTAACTATCCGACAACTGACGGCGTCCACCCGACGCCCTACTTCCACTATCTCGCAGCACAGACGCTCAACCGGTTGGCGAGGACATTGGCGGTGGGCGAGACGGCGCAGGTCGCGCTCTCCTATGCGTCGCTCGGCTCGGGCATGACCTCGGCCGCGCTGGCGGACGCCTTGCGGTCCTACGGCGTCGGGATAGAGGCCGGATCGGTGGCGGCCTATCAGATGCGCGCGGCGTTGCAGGACCAGGGCAAGCTGCAGGATGTCATCGACGCTCTGCCCTCTGATCCGACCGATGCGGTGGCCATACGCTGGCACGCCAACGCGCCGGTGAAGGCCGGAGATCAGGTCGCCGCCTTCATCGCTTCCACCCTAAGCTACAACACAGCCGCAATGAACGCTCTGTTCGCCGCCGCCGCTGAGATGTGAGGTCACCATGAAGACGCTGCTTTCCACCTTGTTCCTGATGCTTGTGGCTTCCCCCGCCGCCGCGCAGGTTACGCCGCAGTTCGGGCTGGATCAGGTCGAAACCAGCGGTTGCCGCCGGATCGCGTTGCGCGATCCCTTTCGCGCTGGCACGGACAAGACAGTCCGCCTCGGCTGCATGACTTCGGACGGCGTCATGCTGAGCGGCAACCAGATCGCGGCGCAGCGATCGACGCACGGCACTTATGAAAATGCGGCGGTCGCCTGGGCGATCGCCAACGAGCCGAACGGGCGGCCGCAGGTCAATGGCTTCGTCACCGACAGCCAGCTCGCCACCTATGCCGACCGTGACAGCGTCGCGTTCTTCGCGTCCAACTATGCGCCGCCTCCGACGCAGACGGTCGCCGCTTCTTCCTTCACGGCCACCACGGTCGTTCTCGGCTCCGCCGCCAACGCTTCTGTGCAGGTCGGGATGGTGGTCGATACGAACGATGCGACCAAATATTCGGGGCGCATCACGGCCATCTCCACCAACCGGCTCACCCTGACCGTGTCGGGCTGGTATCAGATGGGCAACACAGCGTCGGGCCAGGTGCCGAGCGGATCGAGCGTGGTCATCAATCCGATCACCAAAATATGGGCGCTTAACGCCAATGCGATCATCAACGCGAGCAGCTACGCCAATCGCGCCGTCGTCGCGGAATTAGGCATCCTCAACAACAAGGGCCCGGTGACCTATGGCGATGGCGGGACCGGCCCTGCTGGCGGCGTCAACCAGGTCGGCGGCATCGATGTCACCAGCCTAGGAACCTATACAGGCGGCTTTGGCTATCTAGCACGCGGCAATATCTGGCGCGGCTTCGTGTCGCGGGGCAACGGCCAATATGGCTATGTCGTGGAGGACGGCACGCAGAACCCCGCAGTAGGCTTCGTGTCCGAGGCCACTGGTGGCCTTCCATTCTCAGCACGCCCCGGTGGCGTCAAAGTCTGGGAGGTCGATCGCCTGGGCGGCATGGACATTGGTAACCAGTCCAGCGCGGTTGCACCGGTCATACGCTTTTACTCTGGCGGAAACAGCACCGCGACGGCCCGCTTGTCCGTCGATACGAGCGGCAACCTGTTCCAGATCAGCAGCGGCGTCGCCTGCATCAAGGCGCTGACGGCTTGCGGAGACGAGGCGCTGCGCGTCGCGTCGGTTGCGAGTCAGACGAACGGCGTCATCATCACCGGCGCGGCGACCGGAGGGACGCCCTCCATCTTGGCGCGCGGCAGTGACACCAATGTCCCGCTCCAGATCGGCGCGAAAGGCTCCAGTGACATTCTCGCCACCAGCAACCTGCGACCGGCGACCAACCAGGCCTATAATCTGGGATCGGCGTCGTTCCGGTGGAAGAGCCTGTTTCTGTCCGGCCCGATCGCGCGCAACGTGACGATCGTCACGTCCGGCGCATCCTATGTCGCCAACGGCAATGACAGCGTGATCGTCGTTCGGAAAGGGACGGGCTCCGCCACCGCGGTAACTCTGCCCGCATCGCCCGTCACCGGCCAGGAGGTCGTCGTCAAGGACGGCAAGGGCGACGCGGCGACCAACAACATCACCATCACCGCCGCCAGCGGCAATATCGACGGGGCGGCGAGCCTGGTCATCTCGACCAATAGAGGCAGCGCAACGCTCACTTACGACGGCGCCGAATGGGTAGTGCTGTGACGACACAACAGGGAGCAGCGGCGATGTCGCCTTTGAGTGAGGCGTTGATCGCCAAATATGGCTGGATATGGGTTGGCCTGACCTTCGGTTTCGCCGCCAAATATGCTCTGCTCATCAAACGCGGGGTCAAGATCAGGCCGGGCCTCATCCTGGCCGACATCCTCATCCTGCCGATGGTCGCACTGATCAGCTACTGGCTGGTGAGCCGCGCCGGCGTCGCTGGCGAGGGCGCGGCGCTCATCACGGCCGGGGCCACCGTCGGCGCGGATCGCATCGTCAAGCTCTACACCGAGCGCTTCGTGCGCGGGGTCAGCGACATCATGACGGACGAGGCGATCCGGCGGAAACAGGTCGTGCGCGAAGAGGTGCAGGTCGAACTGAGCGGCGAGCGCGTGCTGAAAGACATCGCAGAGGGCAAGCGCCCGATTGGAGGCGAATGATGAAGCGCACCAGTGAAAAGGGGAAAGCCCTCATCAAGCAGTTCGAGGGCGTCGTCCTCAAGGTCTATCCTGATCCTGCCACGGGCGCGGAGCCTTGGACCGCCGGTGTCGGACACACTGGCCCTGACGTGAAGCCGGGCATGAAAGTCACCCGCGAGATGGCCGATGCCTGGCTGGCGGCGGACCTCAAGAAGTTTGAGGACGTGGTGAACAAGGCCGCGCCGGTCGCCACGCAAGACCAGTTCGACGCGATGGTGAGCCTGTGCTTTAATATCGGGCCGGCCAACTTCCTCAAGTCGACGCTGCTCAAGAAGCACAAGGCCGGGCTGTATGGCGGCGCTGCGGATCAGTTTGCCGTCTGGAACAAGGCGGCCGGTAAGGTTATGGCTGGCCTGACGCGCAGGCGGGCAGCGGAAGCCAAGTTGTATCGGGGGCTGGCATGACGCGCCCAAAGATCGAGGTGAGCGATCACCTGTCGGAAATCATCCTGCTCGGCATCATCGCCGTGGGCGTCATGTGGCTCATGGCGAAGGCGATTGAGGACAAGGCGGCCGGGGAAGCGTCGGCATGGACCGCGATCCTCATGGCCATCATCAACGCCATCAAAGAGCGCTGGCAGCAGCGGAGCCTTGACCGGATGGGCCAGAGCCTCGCCAACGCCCCGCCGGTCGATCCGCCCGCGCCACCCGTGGAGCCACGCTGATGAAGCCCGCCAACTTTGCGCCCGCCTATGCAGCGATGTATCCGGCGCTCACCGAGATTGCGCGCGAGCATGGCTATGCCATGGCCGTTCATGGATCGATGGCCCGCGACTTCGATGTGATCTGCATCCCTTGGGTGGATGCGCCGGCAGAGCCTGTCACGGTCGTCGCCGCCATGTGCGCCGCCTTCGCGATCCGCCAAATCGGCGAACCGGAGACACGCCAGCATGGCCGCCTGATCTTCACACTCAGCGTCGAGTTCGGAGATTGCTTCCTCGACCTGTCGTTCATGCCGTTACTGGGGAACCCGCGATGATTTACGAGAACGAGCGCCTTTCCCTCCCGTTCATGGTCCGGCTAGCGATAGCGCTGAACCTTGCCGTGCCGTTTTTCATCTTGGCGCTTGGAATTTTTTACTGATGGGCATCGGCAAGCTTGCGCGCGGGCTGGGCAAGGTCGGGATGCTGATCGAGGCCGTGCGGGTCGCCTATCTTGCGGGCGCGGCGCTGGTGCGGGCGGTGAAGGGTGACCCTGCTGCGAGCCGCGATGAAAGGCGGCAGGATCGCGAGGGCGATAGCTAGGATGCAGGCGGGCAGCAACCGGCGGATTGATGGTTGCCCCGCGCTATTGGTGTGTGGCTGAAAGCCGCGCGGGGCAAATGCAATACGAAGGCGGAACGATCAGGTTCCCGCTACGTCACGCTATCTGCGCGTTGCGCAAGGCGTCATTCAGCCGCGTCTGCCAGCCCGGCCCGGTCGCCCGGAACTTCGCCAGCACGTCCGCATCGAGCCGCAGCGTCACCTGCTCCTTGGTGGCCGACCGCGACCCGACCGGACGGCCGGGCTTGCGCTTCACCAGCGCCGCAGCGACCTGCGGGGCATGAACCTCACCGGCGGGCTTGGCCTTGGCGAAGTCGTCGTCGGTCCATTCCGGGTTTTCGTCATAGCCGACCGGGGGCTTGCTCTTACTCATAGCGGCGCATCTCCTTTTCATGTGCCCGGCGAAAGCTGATGAGGCGGATGCCGGTGGCCGTCTCGGTATAGACGATGCAATGGGCGTTGCCGTCGATCCGGCCAAACGCCCGGAAGCGGGTTTCGCCATAGTCATAGCGATCATCGATCAAGACGACAGGTTCAGCGTCGAAGCCGGTGAAGTCCGAGAACGACAGGCCATGCTTGGCGGCGTTGCTGGCGTCTTTCGCGGGATCGAAGCTGATGTACATGCTTTTCTTGTAACTACAGATAATTGCGCAGTCAAGAGTTATTTGTAGTTACATATATCTCCGGTGCGGTCCCGTGTTCTAAAGCCTGATCGACCGGGTGAGTATCCACTGCCGTCGATCTTGACCCAGTCGCCGCTCATTCTCACCGCCGGCAATTGCATGACGGCATTTCGCTTTTTCTCCCGCGCTTTCGCTCGCTTGCGCATGTAGCGCATCGTGTGGAACATTTCAGCCACCGCCGATGCGCCGTCATAGTTGGGATTGGCAACCCAATGCGCTTGTGGATCGGTCGGCAAGATCAGGATGGCGTCGACTTGGCGACACATCCGGCATCGCATCCTCTCGCTGGCCTCGGCCAGCGGCAGCGCCGCGAAGCTGGCGGGAATGTCCGATCCCGTGAATTCGCGCCCGCGCGCGCAGCGGAAGCACCATACGCGCACATCCCACTGGCGGGTGACTATATCTGCTATGGTGCGAGGCCGTTCCACACCCCATTGTTCGCTGTTCGTTCATGAGTCTGGCAAGGCCAAAATTTCCCCGCTACCGCCGCGACTTCACCAAGCTGTATGTTAGCGTCTGATCCCCGCTACCCGCTCCAGCCCTCTGTCCAGCTTCGCGATTGCCCGCCCTTCGCTGCGCGTGGGCGCTGCGGACGTTATTTCTTCTTGCCGAAATCCACGGTCACGACGTTCGAGCCGTCCTCACTCACGACCTGCGGAGTGTCATTCTCTGCGGCCTCGTGCGGTTGCGGGGCTTCGTCGGCGCTGACCTGGAACTGGAGCGCGAAGTTGACGGCGGGATCGACGAAGGCGGTGATCGCGCTGAACGGGATATAGAGATGGGCCGCGACCTGATTGAAGGTCAGGCTCACCTCGAAATGGCGGTCGCTGACCTTCAGGTCCCAGAATTTATTCTGGAGCACGATGGTCATTTCGTCGGGGAAGCGCTCGATCAGGTTGCGGGGAATATCGACGCCGGGCGCCTGCGTCTTGAAGGTGATGTAGAAATGATGCGCGCCCGGCAGCCCGCCGGTCGCCTGCACTTCGCCCAGCACGCGGCCGACGACCGCGCGCAGCGCCTCCTGCACGATCTCGTCATAGGGAATCAGGCTGTCGGGCAGGTCGTCGCTCATGCGCCAATGTCCTAACGGCACGGACCGAAGGGTCAACCCCGCGCGCAGGGTGCCACGGCACATTGCATGGCTGGCGCAAGGCGCTATAGGGCGCCCATGCGCACGGCCGAGATTCACCGCAACACGGCGGAAACCCAGATCGACGTCACGGTGAACCTGGACGGCACCGGGCAATATCGCGTGTCGACCGGCATCGGCTTTTTCGACCATATGATCGAACAGCTTTCGCGCCATTCGCTGATCGACATGGACGTCAAGACCGTCGGCGACCTGCATGTCGACCAGCATCACACGACGGAGGACACCGCGATCGCGATCGGCGAAGCGGTGGCGAAGGCGCTGGCCGACAAGCGCGGTATTTCCCGCTACGGCAGCGTATATTCGCCGATGGACGAGACGCTGAGCCGGGTGGCGCTCGACATATCGGGCCGTCCCTGGCTGGTTTGCAAGCTGCCCTTCACCGTCACGAAGGTGGGCGAATGGGACACGGAGATGGTGGAGCATTTCTTCCACAGCTTCGCGCAGGCGGCTGGCATCACCCTTCACATCGAACTGCTTTATGGCAGCAACAACCATCATATCGTCGAAAGCGCGTTCAAGGGTCTGGCCCGCGCGCTGCGGCAGGCGGTGGAGATCGACCGGCGCAAGGCGGACGCCATCCCCTCCACCAAGGGCATATTGTGAGCGGCGCGGGCTGAGGAAGAGGACGGGCGCATGTTCATCATTTCGCTGACCTACACCGCAGCGCTCGACGCGCTGGAGCCGCATCGTCCCGCCCATCGCGCCTGGCTCGACCGGGGCATCGCCGAGGGCTGGATGCTGCTTGCCGGCCCGCGCGAACCGCGCGAGGGCGGCATCATCCTGGCGCGCGGCACCCGCGCCGATTTGCAGGAAAAGGCGGCGACCGATCCCTTCTTCACCCACGGCCTGTCGACCTTCGAGTTGATCGAATTCAACGCTGTCCGCGCGGCAGCGGGCCTTACGCTGGAGAGTTTGCTGGCGTGACCATCGCCCTGATCGATTATGGCGCGGGCAACCTCCATTCGGTGCACAACGCATTGCGCAAGGCGGGGGCGGAGGATGTCGCGATCACCGCCGACGCCGATGTGGTGGCCCGCGCCGACCGGATCGTCCTGCCGGGCGTGGGCGCCTTCCGCGCCTGCCGCGACGCGCTGGTGGCGATTCCGGGCATGGTCGAGGCGATGGGCGAGGCGGTCGCCACGCGCGGCGTGCCGTTCCTGGGCGTGTGCGTGGGGATGCAGTTGCTCGCCGACGCGGGCGAGGAGTTCGGGCGGCATGACGGGCTGGGCTGGATTCCCGGCACGGTGCGGCTGGTCGAGCCGGCCGATTCGGCGATCAAGGTGCCGCACATGGGCTGGAACGACGTGACGTTGACCGGCGCCGCGCCGGCTTTGCTGGAAGGCGGCGAGGCCTATTTCCTGCACAGCTATCATTTCGAGGCAGCCGACCCGGCGCATGTCGCAGCCGTCACCGACCATGGCGGTCCGCTGGTCGCGGCGGTCGCGCGCGACACCATCATCGGGTGCCAGTTCCACCCGGAAAAGAGCCAGCGCTACGGCCTTTCCTTTCTCTCGCGGTTCCTTGAATGGCGACCGTAAACGTCACCACGCCCGTTCGGTTCGAGCCTGTCGAGAACGGGGGACAGGATTCTCACCCTTCGACAGGCTCAGCATCTCGAACCGAACGGATGTTGTGATGTCGCTGATCGTCTTTCCCGCCATTGACCTCAAAGGCGGGCAGGTCGTGCGCCTGGCCGAGGGCGACATGGATCGCGCCACCGTCTATGGCGACGATCCCGCCGCGCAGGCCCTGCTGTTCGCAGGGGCCGGCGCGCAGCATCTCCATGTCGTGGACCTCGATGGCAGTTTCGCGGGCCATGCGGTCAACGCGGCGGCGGTCGAGGCGATCGTGGCGGCCTTCCCCGGCCATGTCCAACTGGGCGGCGGCATCCGCAACCGCGAAGCGGTCGAACGCTGGTTCGACCTGGGCGTGTCGCGCATCGTCATCGGCACGGCGGCGCTGAAAGACCCGGCCTTCGTCAAGGCGGCGGCGCGCGACTTTCCCGGCGGGATCGTCGTCGCGGTCGATGCGCGCGACGGCTTCGTCGCGACCGACGGCTGGGCGGAAAAGAGCGATATGCCCGTCATCGACCTCGCCCGCCGGTTCGAGGATGCGGGCGTCGCCAGCCTGCTTTTCACCGATGTGGGCCGCGACGGGTTGCTCAAGGGCTGCAACATCGACGCGACCGTCGACCTCGCCCGCGCCACCGACATCCCGGTGATCGCCAGCGGCGGGGTGGCGGGGATCGCGGACATCCGTATCCTCAGCCTCCATGCCGACGAGGGGATCGAGGGCGTCATCACCGGCCGCGCGCTCTATGACGGGCGGCTGGACCTCAAGACCGCGCTGGCGGTGGCGCAGGCGGCGGCTTGATAGCACATAACGTCCCCGTTCGGTTCGAGCTTGTCGAGAACCGTGGCACGCGGGTTCTCGACAAGCTCGAACGGAACGGATTGGGAGTTTAGTGCGATGACCGTCCGCACCCGTGTCATCCCCTGCCTCGACGTCGCCAACGGGCGGGTGGTGAAGGGGGTCAATTTCGTCGATCTGCGCGACGCGGGCGATCCGGTCGAGCAGGCCAAGCTCTATGACGCGGCCGGCGCGGACGAACTCTGCTTCCTCGACATCACCGCCACGCATGAGGCGCGCGGCACCATCCTCGACGTCGTGCGGCGCACCGCCGAAGTCTGCTTCATGCCCGTCACCGTGGGGGGCGGCGTGCGCAGTGCGGAGGACGCCCGCGCGCTGCTGCTCGCCGGCGCGGACAAGGTCGCGGTCAACAGCGCCGCCGTCACGCGGCCCGAACTGGTCGCCGACATCGCCGACCGGTTCGGCAGCCAGTGCATCGTGGGTTCCGTGGACGCCCGGCGCGTGGGCGAAGGGCGGTGGGAAATCTTCACCCATGGCGGGCGCGTATCCACCGGCATCGACGCGCTGGAGCACGCGCTGCGCCTGGCGGAGCTGGGCGCAGGCGAACTGCTCGTCACATCGATGGACGGGGACGGCACCAAACAGGGCTATGACCTCGCCCTTACCCGCACGATTGCCGATGCGGTATCGGTGCCGGTGATCGCCAGCGGCGGCGTCGGCACGCTCGACCATCTGGTACAAGGCGTGGTGCAGGGCCATGCCAGCGCCGTGCTGGCCGCCTCCATCTTCCATTTCGGGCAACATAGCATCGCGCAGGCGCATCAGGCGCTGGCCGCCGCTGGCCTGTCCGTCCGCCGCCCGCTCGCCGCCTGACACAAGAAAAGATTTGACGGGTCGCACGCGCCGCGCTTGATGCAGCCCATGCGCGCGACCCTTCACACCCTGGAACAGACCATCGCCGCCCGGCGGGGCGCGGACCCCGCGACGTCCTATGTAGCGAAGCTGACTGCGCGCGGACGGGCCAAGATCGCGCAGAAGGTCGGCGAGGAAGCGGTGGAGACGGTGATCGCCGCCATGGCCGGCGACCGCGACGGCGTGGTGGGCGAAAGCGCCGACCTCCTCTTCCACCTGCTGCTGCTGCTCGCCGACATGGACGTGCCGTTCGACGCGGTGCTGGACGAGCTGGACCGGCGCGAGGGCGTGTCGGGCATCGCCGAGAAGGCCGCGCGGCCCAGGGACTGAACCAAAGGCCATCAGCGGGAAAGATGTTGCCCCCTCCGCGTTAAGGCGTCAGCTTTCGCGTCAGGAAAAAGGGGGAGGCATCATGGTTCGGTCCATCATTGGCGGACTGCTCGGCGGTCTGGCCTTGTTCGTCACCGGTTTCATCTTCTGGGGCACGCCGCTGTCGGCGCTGGCCTACAGCCGCACCGACGACCAGGCGAGCGCCAATCTGCAAGCCGCGCTGGCGCAGGCGCTCAATGGCGGCGGCACCGGCGTCTATGTCATCCCCGATCCCTCGACCGCGCAGGGCACGATATTGTACGGGCGCGGGCCGGTGGCGCAGGTGTTCTACAATAGCGGCGGCTTTCCGGTGATGGACAGCGCGGCATTGATCGGCGGCCTCATCCTGGCGCTGGCCGTGGGCGTGCTGATCGCGCTGGCGCTCCGTTTCGTGGCGGCCGATTTCGCCAGCCGCGCCCGGGCGACGATCCTCTTCTCGATCGCCGCAGTCCTGTGGCTGCATATCGGGCAGGCGGTGTTCAACCATGCGCCGTGGGGCTATATCCTGTATCTCGCTTTCAGCGATTTCGTGGGCCTGACGCTCGCGGGCCTCATCGCAGCGAAGATCATGGAGACAAAAGCGCCGGCCGTCGCGCAAGACGCCGGCACGCTCCACTAGGCGGCGTCGGCGACCTCCGCCATCCGCACCATGCAGGCGGCGTGGCGGCGGGCGACCGCCATCCTGTCCGCCCCATAGCCGCCCCCCATCGTACTCGCGAGCGGAATGGCGCGGGCCAGCGCCTGCCCCATGACGAAACGGTCGCGCGCGTCCAGCCCCGCGTCGGTCAGCGCCAGCCGGCCGAGCCGGTCCTCCCCATGCGGATCGACGCCGGCCTGATAGAGGATGAGGTCCGGCGCGAAATCATCCAGAACGCGCGGCAGCACCTCATGCAGCATCGCCAGATAGGCGATGTCGTCCGTCCCGTCGCCCAATCCGATGTCGAGCGTCGAGCGCGCCTTGCGCACCGGGAAATTCTTTTCGGCATGGACCGACAGGGTGAAGATGTCGACGCGCCCGGCCAGCAGCGACGCGGTGCCGTCCCCCTGATGCACGTCGAGGTCGAGGATCAGGATGCGGTCCGCATCGCCCTCCGCGATCAGCCGGTTGGCGGCGATGGCGAGGTCGTTGAACACGCAATATCCCGCGCCCGTGTCGGCGAGCGCATGATGGCTGCCGCCCGCCGCATTGGCAGCGAAGCGGTGCTTCTGCGCCAGCTTCGCCGCCATCCAGGTGCCGCCGGGCGACAGGATGGACCGGCGCATGACCCGCTCCGTCACCGCAAAGCCGATGCGCCGTTCCTTGGCGGGCGGCACGGTCATGGTCAGCACCTCGCCGACATAATCGGGATCGTGAACCGCCTCGATCCAGTCGCGCGGCATCGGGTCGGGCTGGTGCAGCACGAACGGCACGCCGGTTTCGCGCAGCGCCTCCATCACCAGCCCATATTTGTCGAAACGAAATGCGCTGCCGGGTGTTGCAGGCGAGACATAGGCGGGGTGGTGAACAACGTGCAGCATGATCTTTTCCCGCTATCGCGATTTGAACCTTGGGGGCTTTGCGCTATCTGGTCCAGCATGAACCGTCCCAAGATGACCCAAAGTCCATGGCTGGCGATCGCCGGCCTGATTGCCCTTCCCGCCGCCGCGCAGACGCCGCCGCCGGCCGTCGCGCCGACCATGACCGCGCCAGCGACGCCGCCGGTCGTGCAGCAATTGCCGCCCGCGCCGCTGCCCGCGCCCATTCCGCCGCTGTCCCCGGCACAGGAAGCGTGGGCGAACGACTGGCTGAAAAATGGCGCGGCGCAGGGGCTGATGGCGCGGCAGAAGGCGAGCGGGCCGCTGAAGGGCGAGGCGCTGGTCGCCGCCCTGCTTGATCGCGCCAAGGCGCTCGGCACCGGGCGCGTCGATACCGCCGATTTCCTCGACATATGGGCGCTGCGCCCCGCCCCCTTCGATCCGCGCCCTGGCCTTGCCAAGGCGGTGGCGGAGGATCGGCTGAGCCAATGGGCCGCCGGGTTGACGCCGCCCTGGGCCGGGTATGAGACGCTGCGCAAGGGTCTCGCCAGATATGAGAGCATCCGCGACAAGGGCGGCTGGCCGACGCTCACCGCCGCGTCCGCGCCCGATGTGGTGCGCGCGCGCATCGCTCTGGAAGACCCGGCCGTTACGCGCGAGGAGAAGCTGGTCGATGTGATCCAGCGCGCGCAGCGCCGCTACGGTCTCAATCCCACCGGCACGCTCGACGCGCGGACGCTGACCGCGCTCAACGTCAGCGTGGACGACCGGATCGCCGCGATCATGGCGAACATGGAGCGGTGGCGCTGGATGCCGCGCAGCCTGCCGGTCAACCGGGTGCAGGTGAACATCGCCGCCGCCGTGCTGACCGTGTTCGAGGGCGACCAGCCGGTCAGTTCGATGCGCGCCGTCACCGGCAGCCCCGACAATGCGACGCCGATGCTGGCGTCCAGCATTCATTCGATCGTCGTCAATCCGCCCTGGAACGTGCCGATGTCGATCGCCAAGCGCGAACTGTTCCCCAAGGGCCGCGCCACGCTGCTCAAACAGGGATACAAGATCATCAAGACGCCCGAGGGCGGCGAGCGGATCGTGCAGCCGGCAGGGCCGAACAGCGCGCTCGGCCGGCTGAAGTTCGACTTCAACAACCCCTTCGCTGTCTACCTGCACGACACGCCCTCGCGCGGCAAATTCTCCAGCTACGACCGGCTCGCCAGCCATGGCTGCATCCGCCTCGAAAAGCCGGTGGCGCTCGCGGAACAGATGGTCTCGACCGACCCCAACCTGAACGGCCAGATCCAGGCGCTGATCGACGAGGGCAAGACGCAGCGCGTGTCCCTGCCGCAGGAGGTCGCCGTATATCTGCTCTACTGGACCGCCTTCGCCAGCAACAACGGCACGGTCAGCTTCCGCGCCGATCCCTATGGCTGGGACAAGCTGCTCGCCGCCAAGATCGAGGCGTCGAGCCGCCGCGCCGACCCGGCCGCCTCCCCCGCCCTCGCTTCCAAGGATTAAGCCCGATGCGCAAAATCGCCCTGTTCGCCCTCACCGCCGCGCTCGCCCTGTCGGCCTGCGGCAAGAAGGAGGAGGAAACGCCCGCCGCGACCAACAATCTGGTCGAACCGCCGGTCGAGAATGTCATCGTCGAGGAATCCGAAGCCCCGCTGCCCGAGCCGCAGAACAATGCCGTCGCGACTCCGGCCGCGCCGCCGCCGTCGGTCTCGGAACAGCAGCAGATTCAGGATGATGCGGAAGCGACCGGCATGACGGCGCGCCTGCCCGAAGGCGGCGAATCGAGCCAGCCTGCGGACGAATCGAGCAAGACGGGCGAGTGAAGCCGCCCGCCCCGGTCTTCAATCGGGGCGACGGCTTTGTTATATTGCGGTCATGGATCGCCGCAATTTCACGAAGTTCGCTTTAAGCGGACTCGCCTTTTCGTTTCTGTCGGACAGCATGGGTCGCGCCGCGCCGCTGACCAGTGCTGAACCCGCAACGCCCGCTCCGGTTCCCGCCGTGCCGGCCACGCCGCGCGCGGTGGCGGCCAAGCCTTACGCGCCGCTGCTGGAGCGGGCCAAGGCGGCGCTCGACAATCATGCCCATCATTTCGAGCTGCGCGACCGGGTGGCGATCGTCGATTTCGACGCGCCGTCGAAGGACATGCGGATGCATATCGTCGATCTGATCGGCGGCCAGACCAGCAGCTATCTCGTGTCGCACGGCCGCGGATCGGACCCGGCCCATTCCGGCTGGCTGCACAGTTTTTCGAACGAGCCCAATTCGCTGGCCAGCAGTTCAGGCGCGTTCAAGACCGGCGACATGTATTTCGGCCAGCACGGGCGCTCCATGCGCCTCATCGGTCTCGACCCTCAGAACAATAATGCGGAGGCTCGCGCCATCGTCATCCATGGCGCGGACTATGTGAGCGAGGACCATGTCGCCGCCTGGGGCAAATGCGGCCGGAGCGAGGGCTGCTTCGCCGTCGCGCCGCATCTGGTGCCGCAGGTGCTGGGCCTGCTGGGTCCGGGGCGGATGCTATACGCCGACAAGCTGGGCACCGCCTGATACCGGTCAACCATTGGCGGCCACCATCTGCTCGACCGTCGGCCGGTTGGTCGCGTCGATCGTCCCGTCCGCGATCATCGCCTTGCCAAGGTTGAGCGCCTCTTCCAGCATCCCTTCCTGCGTCGATGTCTGGCCGGCCCCGATCAGGGCGGAGAGCAGCAGGTTGCGGCTGATATTATCCTGCGGCGCATCCGCGACCGACTTGCGCGCCAGCGTCAGCGCCTCGGCATAATAGGGGTCGGCCCCGCCCCGGTCCTGCACCGCCAGCTTGCTGTTCCCCACCTGCACCAATATGCCGGCCAAGATGTTGCGGACGGTTGCGTCCTCGGGCTTGCCTTCCACCACCTTGCGCCAGTGCGGCAGCGATTCCTCGTAGAGCGGGATCACCTTGTCCATCTGCCCCAGTGCGCCATAAGCGGCGGCATCGGCATAGAGGGCGTTGGCAAGGAAGGCGACATTGTCCATCGCCGCCGGGTCCGCCTCCACCGCCGTGCGGATCGCGGGCAGCGCCGCGTCATATTTCGCCACTGCGCCGGCATTGTCGCCCTTCTGCTGCAACGCCTGCCCGGCGGTGAACGTCTCCACCGCCTTGTTGAAGGCGGCGATCTCCGCCTTGGTGAGGTCGCGCGCGGCGGGCGCGGTGTCGGGCGCAGCCTCGGGCGCTGGCGCGGCGGCTTCGGGAGGTGCCTGTGGCGGCTCGATGTCGGCGATCTGGGCGAGCGCCGGCGTGGCGCTCAGGGCGAGCAGGGCAGGCAGGACGGCCTTGGACAGCTTGGGGGCTACCATCATGTCTCCTCATGGATCGGGAAGGCGGGGCGTCGTGTCCGCCCTCATCTCCCCGCCACAATGCACGAAAGGGCGCGCGGGTTCCTAATCGTTTCGGATGCGGCTCATCGCGCAAAAGGCTCCGGCGGTGGCGAAGTCGGCCCGCCGCCGGGCCGAGCGGGCAGCGGCTTCGGCGTCCTCGCCCCATTGCTCGACCTGCCAGGCTTCGTCGATCTCCGCCGCCTGCCATATGGCATCGAGATCCTGTCCGCCCTCCACGACGGCCAGCCCACAGACCAGCGATCCGCTCAATGTCACCAGCGTCGACAGGCCGGTCAGGGTGAAGGGATCGAGCACGGCGACCGCCGCACCCAGCCGGGTCAGCGTCTCGTCCGGCTGCGGCACCGGGATGATCCCCTGCGTCACGGCAAACGCCACGTCGTAACGCGCCCGTGCCCAGTCGAGCAGCGGCTCCCACGCCGCCGCCTGCCGCGCCACCAGCGCTTCCGGGCCGTCCGCGCGGTAGCAGAGCAGGTCCGATTGCGCATAACGGGCGACGCCGGCCGCGAACGCCGCCTTGCTGGTCGCGACATGATCGATCGCAGCGTTGGCCAGGCCGGTCATCGGCATGGTGGCGGGATCGACCGTCTCCCCCTGCCCGCGCCATTCCGCCGCTATCGCCTCCGCCAGCGCCGCCGTCGGCACCGCCAGCGGCGCGCGGGCGGGCGTGCGCACCGGGCGGCCATCGAGCTGGATCGCAAAGCCGCCCTCCGCCGGAACCACCGTCACCTCTTTGTAGAATCGCTTCATTGCGGCGGCCTCTGGCGGAACAATGCCAGCAGCAGGCGCGGCACGATCACGAACTGGAACAAGCCTGCCAGCACCATGATCGCGCCGAACGCCTTGGCCTTGTTCCCCTGCACCCAGGAAAAGCGCTGCATGATGGCGACGAAGCCGAACATGACAAGGAAGGCGCCGGACAGGCGGATGAGGCCGATGGCGAAGTGACGCTGGCGCGCGACCTTTTCGGGATCGACAGAAGGGGGCGGAAGATCGGTCATGATGCGCCGATATGGGCGCGCAGGGCGGCGCTGTCCATCGCCACCGCACCCGCCCCGGCCGCCGCCAGCAGGTCGGGATGGTGATAGCCCCACGCCACGCCGATCGTCCGCGTGCCCGCCGCCAGACCCATCTCGATGTCGAAGCTGGTGTCACCGATCATGATCGTGGTCTCCGGCGCTGCCCCCGCCTCCGCCATGGCGGTCAGCAGCATGGATGGATGCGGCTTGGACGGATGACGATCGGCGGTCTGGAGCGTGACGAACCGGTCGTTCAGGCCGTGATGGGTCAGACACAGATGGAGGCCGCGATCCGACTTTCCCGTCGCCACCCCCAGCAGCCAGCCGGCCTCATCCAGATCCCGCACCAGCGCGGCGATGCCGGGATAGAGCGGTTCCTGCACCCCGTCGGTCTGGCGCAGCGCGCGGAAGGCGGCCTTGTACTGGTCGGCCAGATGATCGTGAAAATCGGCCTCCGCCTGCGGCAGAAGCCGCGCCATGGCTGCGGGCAGCGACAGGCCCACGACCGAGAGGATGGCGAAGCGATCCGGCGGGGGCAGCTTTACCGCCTCGAACGCGCGGGTCATGGCGGCGCAGATGCCGTGCTGGCTGTCGACCAGCGTGCCGTCGCAATCGAACACGACGAGGCGGTTGGTCACGCGACCCCCTCGACGGTGGCGCGCATCAGGGCGGCGACGGCGCTATCTCCGGCGTCCTCCATGCCCTGCGCGGCCGTCAGTCGCACGGCCGCGGGCTTGTTCTGGCCGAGTTTCGCCGTGCCGCGCCAGTGCGTCACATGCAGCGCATAGCCGGTGATCGCGCCCAGCATCCGCTCGAACAGGCCGGGCGTCATCTTGTCGCGGGTCCAGACGGGCTTGGGCGCAAGCCGCGCCTCGCTAGCGGCGGACAGCGCGTCGATCAGCGCCGGCAGATCGGCGGCAGGCAGAGCCTCGACATCGCCCTCCAGTTCGGCGGCGACATAGTTCCAGGTCGGCACCTGATCCGGCAGCCCATACCAGTCGGGACTGACATAGCCATGCGCGCCGGTGACGACGAATAGCGCCCGCCCACCCGCCAGATGCGCCGCCATCCGGTTGCCGCGCGACAGGTGGAAGCCGATCCGCGCCTCATCCAGCCACACCACCGGCACATGGGCGACGGCGGGGCCATCGGGCGTCTGCGCGAACAGCGTGCCGAACGGGTGCGCCGCGACGAAGGCGCGCAGCTGCGCCCGGTCATCCCAGCGATAGGTCGGATCGGGATGCACGGCCGGCCCGGTTCAGCGCGCCCCGCGCGCGCGGCGCTCGCCCTTGCGACCCTTGCGGATTTGCTTGGCGTGCTGGCGGGCCGCCTTCTTCTCGTCCTCGCGCGTGGGGGTCCGGTCGATCTCGTCGTCGAGCGGCAGGTCGCCCAGGTTGAGATCGAAGCCCAGGTCCGCCAGGCTGTTGGCGAAATGGGTCGGCAGCGGCGCGGTCACGTCGACGCGGCCCCCGTCGGGATGATCCACCCGGATGCGGCGGGCGTGGAGGTGCATCTTGCGGCTGATCGTGCCGGACAGGAATGCGTCCTTGCCGCCATATTTGCCGTCACCCACGATCGGATGGCCGATCGCCGCCATGTGGACGCGCAGCTGGTGGGTGCGGCCGGTATAGGGCTGCAATTCGACCCAGGCGGCACGATTGCCTGCGCGTTCGATCACGCGATAGCGCGAGCGGGCGGGCAGCCCTTCCGCCTCGTCCACATGCATCTTCTCGCCACCCGTGCCGGGCTGCTTGGCGATCGGCAGTTCGACCATCCCGTCCTCGATGCTGGGGACGCCCATCACCAGCGCCCAGTAGACCTTGCGCGCGGTGCGGCTGGAAAAGGCTTTGGCGAAATGGGCAGCGGCGCGGCTGGTGCGGGCGAGCAGCAGCGCGCCCGACGTGTCCTTGTCCAGCCGGTGGACCAGCTTGGGCCGGCTGTCGAGATCGAACAGCAGCCCGTCGAGCAGCTTGTCCACATGCTCGTCGGTCTTGGTCCCGCCCTGCGTGGCGAGGCCGGGCGGCTTGTTGATGACGATGGCCTGCGTGTCGCGATGGATCACCATCTCCTGCGCATAGGCGATCTCGTCCGGCGTCAGGTCGATGACGCGGACACGCTTGGGCTTGTCGACCGCCTCGGGCTTTGCTTCGGCCGGGGGCACGCGGATCGTCTGTCCTTCGGCGATGCGGTCGCCCGGCGCGGCGCGTGCGCCATCGACCCGGAGCTGGCCGGTGCGCGACCAGCGCGACACGAGGTTGAAGCCGACGTCAGGCAGATGCCGCTGGAACCAGCGGTCGAGCCGGATGCCGTCATCGTCCGCGCCGACGCGGAACTGGCGAACATCGAGTGAGACACCTTTGGCGGGGTTGGCCTTCACCGGCGCAGCCTTCGCGGGCGCGGCCTTAGCGGGCGTGGACCGGGCCGCGGACTTGGCGGCGGCGGGCGCCTTCGGCCGGAAAGCGGGCTTGTCGCCATCGGCCTTGCGCGGGCCGGACGGCTTGCCGCGAACAGCAGGCTTGCGGTCAGAGGTGCGGCCGCTAGCCGGCTTGCGCGGGCCGGCGCCCTTGGCTGGAGGACGCCCCTTCATACCGCGACGCTCCGCATCAGCGACAGGCCGAGCGCCAGCGCGACCACCGCGCCCGCCACCGACGCCAGCGCATAGCCGCCGGCCAGCACGATCTGCCCGCGCTCGATCATCAGCAGCGTTTCAAGGCTGAAAGCGGAAAAGGTGGTGAAGCCGCCGAGCAGGCCCACGCCCAGCAGCAGCCGCATCGGCTCGCCCGCCGCCGCGCCGCCGCGCGCCAGCCAGCCGGCGACCAACCCCATGGCGAAGCCGCCGATCAGATTGGCGGCGAAGGTGCCCCAGGGCCAGGCCGCGCCCGGCGTCATCATGCCGGCGAAGCGGCCAAGCTGATAGCGCAGGGCAGCGCCCACCGCGCCCCCGCCCATCACGAGAAACATATTGGTCATCGCGCCGCCCTATAGGGATTCCGCGCCGCGCGAAAGGGCGCAGTCCCCTATCGGCCCCGGTCGGCGATGATGTCGATGCTGGTCCTGCCGCCCGGCGCGTCGGTCAGCAGGATGAAATAGGCCGCCCCGTCCGCCCGGCGGTTCCCGCCCAGCACATGATCGCCGCCCAGCATCTTGTGCTCGCCGTCATAGCCGGCGCGCCGCGCCTGCGTGTAATAGAAGTCGAGGACGCCCTGACGCGGCGCGGCCGTGACGAAGCTCGCCGCGCGCAAAGTGCAGCCGTCGCGATCCGCGCCCGCCGCCTCGGTCAACTGCGCGCCCGGATAGGGTCCGAAGGGTTCGGGCAGGCGCTGCGCCCATTCCATACCGTAGCTCAGCTTCTTCGCGCAATCGCCCTGCCCGCCGCCGCGCGCCACCGCGCCCAGCGTGACGGTGGAATCGAGCGCCTCGCCTTGCGTCGCCGCCGGCGCGGTCAGCAGCTTGCCGCCGGCCAGCCGCACCGCTTCCGCCTGCGCCTTGCCCGCATCCGATCCGGCGGGCAACACCGGCACCGCGCCGTCCGCAGGGCGATCGGCAGGGCGCACGGCATTGCGGTTGGACTGGCCCACCAGCTGCGGATCGACCACGATCGGCGCGTTGAGCGCGCCTTTCAAAGCGGGATCGACGGCATTGTTGGTCAGCTGCGCGTCGAGCGCGGCGAGATTGGCCTGCTTGTCGCCCTTGCCGCATGCGGCGAGCGCCAGCGCCACGGTCAGCGTTGCAACGGTCCGGGGCAGCATATGGGAAACCGACATCCTTCACTCCTTCGTAAACAGGCGATGAAGAAGGGAAGTTAATTTTGCGTTAGGATATTTGGTGAATCGCCGCTCTTTTCCATGCGAGGGCCAATTTGCCCGCACTGGCATGGGACGACCGTCTTGTCCCGGCACGGTTTCCGCGCCATCTAGCACGCCATGCTCAATATCCTGTCAGCGCTGATCGGCCTAGTCACCCTGATCCTGATGATCCCGGCGGTGTTCCCGCTGCTGGGGGCGTTGAACTGGATATTGGTGCCGATGGCCCTGTTCGGCGCATTCATCGGTCTCATGTCCTCCAGGAAGGGCGGACAGAATTTCTGCCTGATCGTCGCCGCCTTCGGCGCGCTGCGGCTGTTCCTGGGCGGAGGCATCTTCTGACCGACGCCGACGCCCGGACGCGCCAGGGATTGATGGCGGGCATGGCGGCCTATGGGCTGTGGGGCCTGTTGCCGCTGTTCTTCCGCCTGCTGCACCATGTCGATCCGGTGGAGATCGTGACGCAGCGCATCCTCTGGTCGCTGCTGCTGATCCTCGGCATCCTGGCGCTTCGGCGCGGACTGGCGGGCTTCGTCGCGACGCTGCGCGACGCCAGGCTGGTGGGGCCGCTTGCCGTTTCGGCGGTGCTGATCGCGATCAACTGGCTGACCTATGTCTGGGCCGTCAATCAGGGCCATGTCGTGGGCGCGAGCCTTGGCTATTTCCTCAACCCGCTGGTCAACGTCATGCTCGGCGTCGTGGTGCTGAAGGAACGGCTGCGCCGGCCGCAGATGCTGGCGATCGGCGTTGCGGCGGCGGGCGTGGCCATCCTTGCCGCATCGGCGTTGACGACCTTGTGGATCAGCCTGTCGCTTGCCTTCAGCTTCGCTTTCTACGCGCTGGTGCGCAAGCTGACGCCCGTGGCGCCCCTGGCGGGCCTTGGCGCTGAAACGACGCTGCTGACCCCGTTCGCCGTCGCCTATCTGCTGTGGGAGGCCGGTCATGGCGGCATTGGCTTCGGGCAGGACGTGCAGACCAGCGCGCTGCTGATCCTGGCGGGCGCGGTGACGACGGTGCCGCTGCTGCTGTTCGCGGTCGCGGCGCAAAGGCTGTCGATGGCCACGCTGGGCCTGTTGCAATATCTCGCGCCGACCCTGCAATTCCTGACGGCGGTGCTGCTGTTCGGCGAAAGTCTGAGCTTCGGCCAGATGCTGAGCTTCGGGCTGATCTGGATCGGGCTGATCGTCTTCGCCAGCGACGGCATCGCGACCGCCCGGCGCAACCGGGCGGCCGTGGCTCCAGCCTAGCGATATTCGGTCGCGTCGAACCGCACCGGCTCCCCGATCGCGGCCTCGGCCAGCCCGTCCTCCCACATCACCCTGTGTCCGCGGATGATGGTGCCGACCGCCTTGCCGGTCAGTTCATCCCCCTCGAACGGCGACCAGTTGCAGCGTGAGGCGAGCCAGTCGCTGCTGACGGTCCAGCGCTTCTTGAGATCGACCACGGTGAAATCGGCGTCATAGCCCACCGCGATCCGCCCCTTGCCCGTCAGGCCGAACACCCGCTGCGGCCCCGAAGAGGTGAGTTCGATGAAGCGCCGCAGCGTCAGCCGCCCTTCCGCCACATGGTTGAGCAGCAGCGGAACGAGCGTCTGCACCCCCGGCATCCCGCTGGGCGAGGCGGGATAGGGCTTGGCCTTCTCCTCGATCGTGTGCGGCGCATGGTCGCTGCCCAGCACATCGGGCACCCCCTGGTTGAGCCAGAACCAGAGGCCGTCGCGATGCGCGGCGCTGCGGATCGGGGGGTTCATCTGCGCATAGGTGCCAAGGCGCGGATAGGCGTCCTCCCCCGCCAGCGTCAGATGCTGGGGCGTGACTTCGCAGGTCGCGATGTCCTTGTTCCGGCCGATATACTCCAGCTCTGCGGGCGTGGTGACGTGCAGGATGTGGATGCGGCGGCGCGCCTGCCGCGCCAGCGCGATGATCCGTTTCGTCGCGATCATCGCGCTTTCATCGTCGCGCCAGACGGGGTGGGACGACGGATCGCCTTCGACACGGTAATCCTTGCGCGCGTTCATCCGCGCCTCGTCCTCGGCATGGATGGCGACGCGGCGGGTGCCGCTGGCCAGCACGCGGGCCAGCGCATCGTCATCGTCGACCAGCAGGCTACCGGTGGACGCGCCCATAAAAATCTTGACCCCAGACGTGCCGGGAATGCGCTCCAGTTCCCTCAATTGCTCGGCATTGTCCGCTGTCGCGCCGACATAGAAGGCATGGTCGCACCACATGCGATGATGGGCGCGCTTCAGCTTGTCGTGCACCCGCTCGGCCGTGTCGGTGTTGGGATTGGTGTTGGGCATTTCGAACAGGGCGGTGATGCCGCCCAGCACGGCGGCGCGGCTGCCCGATTCGAGGTCTTCCTTATGCTCGAGGCCGGGTTCGCGGAAATGGACCTGGCTGTCGATGCAGCCGGGCAGGATGTCGAGGCCGGTGCAGTCGATCACCTCCCCGGCGTCGCCCAGGCTGGTGCCGATCGCGGCGATCTTCCCGCCGGTGACGCCGACCTCGACCCGCTCCGCGCCGCCGGGCGTATGGACGGTGCCGTTCTTCAGGATCATGTCATAGGTCGCCGGCATCGAAAGCCTCCGTTCGCTTCGAGCGCAGTCGGGAAGCGGCCGCGCATCCGTGTCTCGACTTCGCTCGACACGAACGGTGTGGAAAAATCAAGGCGGGGTGGAAAAATGCGGTGGGCGGCTTAGGTTGCAGCCATGACCGGCACCACCCTATCCGACCGCGCCCTCCTCCGAATTTCGGGCGCGGAAGCACGGCCCTTCCTCCAGGGGCTGCTCACCCGCGACGTTCTGACGCTCCGCGAGCGCGAGCCGCGCTGGACCGGCCTTCTGACGCCGCAGGGCAAGGCGCTGTTCGACTTCATCCTGTGGGCGGATGGCGACGATGTGCTGATCGATTGCGAGGAGAGCCAGGCCGGCGCGCTGGCGAGGCGTCTCACCCTCTATCGCCTGCGCCGCAAGGTGACAATCGCGCGGGAGAAGGAACTGGCCGTCCACTGGTCGCCCAATGCCGCTGACCAGCCGTTCGACCCGCGCCTGCCGGCCCTCGGCCATCGCTGGCTTGCCCCCGCCGACGCGGGCGACGCCTCCGCCGCCTTCCGCGCGTACCGCCTGTCGCTCGGCGTGTTCGAGGGCGCGGGTGAACTGGGGCAGGACGCCGTGCTGTGGCTGGAAGCCAATGCAGAAGAATTGAACGGCGTCGATTATGACAAGGGCTGCTATGTGGGTCAGGAGAACACCGCCCGCATGCATTATCGCAGCAAGGTGAACCGCCGGCTGGTGGCGGTGCCGCTAGGCGAGGCAGATGCAAAGCGGCAGCGCGCCGTGCTGGAGGATATGGGCCTGTCGATCGAGTTGCGCCGCGTCGAGACGCTGGACCCGGCGGAACTGCCCGCCTGGCTGGCGGCGGCGATTGCGGCGGAACCGGCGGAATGAAGGCGCAATCGCCCGTCCGTTCGGGGTTGGTGGCGCTTGCGCTTACCCTCATGCTCGGCGCTGCCGCTCCTGCCCGCGCCGACACGCGCTGGACGCTGCTGAAAAGCTACCCGCATGACGCCACCGCCTTTACCGAAGGACTCTTCTACCTCGACGGCGCGCTCTACGAGAGCACCGGGCTTGAGGGGCAGTCGGACATCCGCAAGGTGACGCTCAAGACCGGCAAGGTGGTGCAGCGGCGCGTGCTCGACCGGCGCTATTTCGGCGAGGGCATCGTCAACTGGAAAGACCGGATCGTCAGCCTGACCTGGCGGCACCAGCAGGGCTTCGTGTGGAAACTGGCCGACCTGTCGCCGCTGTCCAGCTTCCGCTACCCCGGCGAAGGCTGGGCGCTGACGCAGGACGGGCGACACATCATCATGAGCGACGGGACGGCGCAACTGCGCTTCCTCGATCCCGACAGCCTGGCCGAGCAGCGGCGCATCACCGTCACCTGGAACGGCCGCCCGGTTGAGCGGCTCAACGAACTGGAATATGTGAGGGGCGAGGTGTGGGCCAACATCTGGTATGACACGAAGATCGCCCGGATCGATCCCGCCACGGGCGCGGTGAAGGACTGGATCGACGTCGCCCCGCTGCGCAAGGCCGCAGGGGTGACCGACAGCGAAGCGGTCGCCAACGGCATCGCCTACGACGCGGCGAAGGACCGGGTCTTTATCACCGGCAAGAACTGGCCCAAGCTGTTCGAGATCAGGGTGGAGCGCTGAAGCCCAGGCGGCGCTGTCCTATCCGGTGCAGCGCCCCTATTCTTGCCCAGCTGCCTTTCCGATAGGATCAGCGGCGCGCAACGAAATTTCAGGATTTGCGGGAAATGTGCGAAGTTAACGCGGCGCGCTACAGTTCCAGCCCCACCAGCGTCCCGCTGCCGATGCGGTCGACATGGCGCTTGCCGTCAATCTCCAGCCAGTCCGGCGTCACCTCCAGCCGGCGGCCACGGATCGTGGTGCGCAGATGCTCCACTGCGATGCGATTGCGCGCGACGATGCGCAGGACGCACAGGCCATCGCCCCGCGCCGCCATCATCGAATAACGGTCGCCGCGCAGCAGGAAGTGCCAGCTGCCGTTGGCCGGCATCCATTCATTGCCGTCGATGATCTGCGTCGGATCGCCATCGGGCGAACCCAGCCGCACGCTGATGCGGGTCGCGCCGTTGGTGCGACGCGGCGGCGCGAACACCAGGATCGGCTCGCCATCCAGCGTGATCGGGATGGGCGTATCGCGCAGCAGGCGCGATCCGCCGACGATGAGCTGCGGCAGCTCCGCCGAAAAAGGCAGCCGGTCGCGCGCGAAATGGCGCTGGCGCACCACGGGGTTGGTGTGGAAGCTGTGGACCTGCGTCGCGGTCAGCCGCCCTTCCTCGACCAGCCCGTGGCAGGTCGGGCACAGTAGCGTGGCGCCCGGCCCGTCCGGCAGACCCAGATAGCGGTAGATGGTGACCCCGCACCGCACGCAGGCGAACCCGCAAGCCTGGCGGACAGCCGCGCGCTCCTCCACGGTCAGGTCCGGCAGGGACGGCATCACTCGCAAGCCCACCATGGCGACACCCCTTCGCACCCCATTCGCCCCTTGCGAACGGGTGATCCTGACATGGCGTCCTCCTGGCGACGGGCTTTGCCGGCGTCCTTGCGCCTATCGTTGGAATTTATGAACCCGAGTCAAGGGGCTGTGCGAAATACTGTGCGGATGCAGCACAGGTTCAGCGGCGATTTCTGTCCTGTTTCCCGCTATTTGGGTCGCGCAACATCCGCACCTATCGCTGCGGCAGCAGGTCTAGGCTGCGCGCTGCGGCGATCGCCCGAATGCGATCGGGCCGTGGCATGTTCTTGATCGCGATCTCGGCCATGTCACCGGCGCTGAACAGTTCGACATGGCCGACCCCGAACAGGCGCTGTCCAAAGCTCTGGGTGATCCGTACCGACCGGATCGACGTCAGCGCGATTTCCGTGCGCTGCTTGGCCAGCAGCCCGCGTTCCAGCAGCACCTCCCGCTCGCTCAGCGCCAGCCGTTCCCCCTTGTGCCGCACCCACCAGACCGCAATGGCGAGGATGCCCACCACCGACACGAGCAGCAGGATGAAGAGCAGCGGATGGGCGCGGAACATCGCGGGATGCTCATCATACAGCCAGGTCTCGCTCACGCCGCCTCCGATGCCAGGTCTTCGCCCGACTTGATCATGCCCCCGCACCCGCGTCAAGGCGGGCGGCGCGTGAACTGGTTAACCGAAATTTTCCTGATCCGTGTTAATCCCGGCCACCGAAACGGGTGAAAGATGGCACGCAATCTTTACGAAATCGGGGATGCCCGGCCGGACGACGACCGGCGCTGGCTGAACGAAACCCAGGAACGCCGGGCGCGAATCGTGCCCATGGGCGCGCTCATGCTGTGCCTCATGGCGGGCGCCGCCGCCTTCCTGCTGTTGCGGACCGCCCTGCCGGGCGAGGGACGGCGCGATCCCGCCACGCCCGACAGCATATCCGACAGCTTCACCCTGTGCGACGATCCGGCGGGCGCGGCCTGTGTGCTGTCGGCGGACAGCTATGCCTGGCGCGGCACTCGATATAGCGTGCCGGACATTCGCGTGCCCAGCAGCGACGGCGCCTGCCCCGCCGAAATCGAGAGCGCCGCGCGCGCCCGCGCCGCGCTGGCCGCGTTGATGAACGGGGGCCGGTTCGAAGCCCTGCCCGCACCCGCCAAGGGCCGCACCGCCCGCATCCTGACGCGCGACGGGGTATCGCTCGCCGAACTCATGATCCTCAAGGGGCACGCGCGACCGGCTACGGATGGTCCAGCCGACTGGTGCGCAGAGCCGCCCGCGGCCTAGCTCTCGTCCCCCATGCGCAGCGCCGCGATGAAGGCTTCCTGCGGGATTTGCACGCTGCCATATTCGCGCATCCGCTTCTTGCCTTCCTTCTGCTTCTCCAGCAGCTTCTTCTTGCGGGTGATGTCGCCGCCATAGCATTTCGCCGTGACGTCCTTGCGCATCGCCGCGATCGTTTCGCGCGCGATCACCTTGCCGCCGATCGCCGCCTGGATCGGGATCTTGAACAGGTGGCGGGGGATCAGGTCCTTCAGCCGTTCGCACATATGGCGGCCGCGCGCCTCGGCGGCGCTGCGGTGGACGATCATGGAGAGCGCATCGACCGGCTCGTTGTTGACGAGGATGCTCATCTTGACGAGATCGCCCTCGCGCGTGCCGATCTGGTGATAGTCGAAGCTCGCATAACCGCGCGAAATGGATTTGAGCCGGTCGTAGAAGTCGAACACGACTTCGTTGAGCGGCAGTTCATAGGTCACTTGTGCGCGGCCGCCGACATAGGTCAGGTTCTTCTGGATGCCGCGCCGGTCCTGGCAGAGCTTCAGGATGGAGCCGAGATATTCGTCGGGGCAGTAGATCACCGCCTCGATCCACGGTTCCTCGATCATCTCGATATGGTTGGGATCGGGCATGTCGGCGGGGTTGTGCAGGTGAAGCACGGACCCGTCCTTCATGTGCATGTCATAGACCACCGACGGCGCGGTGGTGATGAGGTCGAGATCATACTCGCGCGTCAGCCGCTCCTGGATGATCTCCAGATGCAGCAGGCCGAGGAACCCGCAGCGGAAGCCGAAGCCTAGCGCGGCGCTGGTCTCCATCTCGAAGGAGAAGCTGGCGTCGTTGAGGCGCAGCTTGGAGATGCTGTCGCGCAGCTTCTCGAAATCATTGGCGTCCACCGGAAAGAGGCCGCAGAACACCACCGGCTGCACTTCCTTGAAGCCCGGCAGCGGGGCTTTCGCGGGGTTCTTAACCGTGGTGATGGTGTCGCCGACGCGGGTCTGGCTGATGTCCTTGATCTGCGCGGTGATGAAGCCGATTTCGCCCGGCCCAAGCTCGGGCAGCGCCTCGATCTTGGGGCGCATACAGCCCACCCGGTCGATCAGATGCTCGGTGCCGCCGATCATGAACTTGATCTGCTGCCCCTTCCTGATGACGCCGTTGACGACGCGGACCAGAATGACGACGCCGAGATAGGGGTCGTACCAGCTATCGACCAGCATCGCCTCCAGCGGCGCGTCGCGATCCCCCTTGGGCGGGGGGATTTTGGCGACGATGGCTTCCAGAACCTCGTCGATGCCGATGCCCGACTTGGCCGACGCCAGCACCGCTTCCGATGCGTCGAGGCCGATCACTTCCTCGATCTCGGCGCGGACCTTTTCGGGTTCCGCGGCGGGCAGGTCGATCTTGTTGAGGACTGGCACGATCTCATGGTCATGCTCGATCGACTGGTAGACGTTGGCGAGCGTCTGCGCCTCCACCCCCTGCGCGGCGTCCACGACCAGCAGCGCGCCTTCGCACGCCGCAAGCGACCGGCTCACCTCATAGGCGAAGTCGACATGGCCCGGCGTGTCCATGAGATTGAGCTCATAGGTCTCGCCATTCTTTGCGACATAATCGAGGCGCACCGTCTGCGCCTTGATGGTGATGCCCCGCTCCTTCTCGATATCCATATTGTCGAGCACCTGCGCGCTCATTTCCCGGTCGGACAGGCCGCCGGTGCGCTGGATCAGCCGGTCGGCGAGCGTGGACTTGCCATGGTCGATATGGGCGATGATCGAAAAATTACGGATATGGCTGAGGTCGGTCATCGGCGCCCGATAGCAGCGATTCCCCGCCCTGTCAGCAGCGTCGCACAGCCGTCGCCACGCTTGGACGGCGGCGGCCCCTGTGATAGGGATAGTCCCGATAAAAGGGGTTGCGCGACATCGTTGAATCAACGGACCAGAGGGGGTTTTTCTGAACATGCGTGCATTGACATTGGTGGCCGCCGTTGCGGCTTGCGTCGCTCTTCCCGCTGCTTCCGCGATGGCGGCGGACAAAGGCTCGTCGGGCCGGCAGGCGCAGACCAGGAAGCAGATGGAAATTCCCCACTGCACCAAGCGCCTCGGCACCGTCGCCATCGTCGAGCCGGACAATCAATGGTGGCGGGAATTCAACCTCGGCAGCCCCGAAGCCATCATCAAGCTGTTCGTGCAGCAGTCCGGCTGCTTCGGCATCGTCAATCGCGGGCGGTCCATGGCCAGCCGCAATCTGGAGCGCGCCATGGCGGACTCGGGCGAATTGCAGGAGGGATCGAACCTCGGCAAGGGCCAGGTCAAGGCGGCCGACTATTTCATCCAGCCCGACATCGTCACCACCAACAAGAATAGCGGCGGCAATGCCATCGGCGGGATGCTGGGCGGGATGCTCGGCGGACGGGTGGGCGGCGCGTTGCTCGGCGGCATTTCGGTCAAGAAGAGCGAAGCCAACGTGATGCTGTCGGTCGTCAACGCCCGCACGACGGAAGAGGAAGTGATGGCGGAGGGCTATTTCCGCAAATCCGACCTCAGCTTCGGTGGCGGCGGCGGCCTTGGCTGGATGGGCGGCCTCGGCGCGCTGGGCGGCGGCGGCTACCAGAATACCGACATCGGCCAGGTGATCGTGCTCGCCTATCTCGACGCCTATACCAAGATGGTCACGCAGATGGGCGGCCTGCCGGACAATGCGGCGGCGGCGGCGCCGGTCGCGAAATAGCGATCAGCCCCGCGTGGGCAGTGCGGCGGCGGGCGGACCGGCCTGCCGCCGCCGCTTCCACCAGGCGAGGATCGCCTCGCCCGCCGGCCGCTCGACCAGCCGGTTGATCGCGGTGCCGAGCGTCAGCGCGACGAGGAAGGCAGCGGCAAAGCCGATCCATGGGCTGTACCCCGCCCGCGCCAGTTTGAGCATGACGACGAAACCGACATGCTGGTGGATGAGATAGAAGGAATAGCTGATCCCGCCCATGAAGAGCAGCGGGCGGATCGCAAGGAAGCGTAAGCGGCCGTGGATCAGCGCGAGGAAAGCGGCAAGCAGCGCCACGAACATCAGCGTCACGTCCCACGTTTCGATGGTCGCGACCGACATAAGCGCGAGCGCGGCGAACGGCGCCTGCTGCGCCGGCGTGCGCTGCCCCGACCAGAGCCGGTAGGTCAGCATCCCCAGCACGAAGAAGGGGACGTAGCGCAGCACCAGCAGCATGATGATCCGCTCCGGCATGTCCGGCCAGGCCCACCACAGCCAGCGCAGCGCCAGCCAGCCGGCCAGCACCCATTCCAGCCGCTGCACGCCGGCAAACTTCCAGATGGCGATCATGCAGAGGTAGAAGGCGATCTCGACCGTCAGCGTCCAGTAGGCGCCGTCGACCTCCGGGACGAAGGCGAACCCCTGAAGCATGGTGACGTTGGCGAGGATCGCCGCCGGGCCGATCAGCAGTCGGGTGGCGTGGGCCAGATATTCGATCCCCAGCGTCAGCATCATCGCCACGCAATAAGCGGGATAGAGCCGCGCGACGCGGTTCACCAGAAAGTCGGCCGTGGTGCGGATGCGGTCGAGCGTGAAGAAGATGGCGAAGCCCGAGATGGTGAAGAACAGCAGCACCCGGTAATTGCCGCCCGGGAAGCTGAAGGGCACATGCGCGGCCTGCGGAAACAGTTCGTGAAAGCGCGTGGAATAGTGGAAGGTCAGCACGCACAGCGCACCGATCCCGCGCAGGGCGTCCAGTTCCGTCAGGCGGCCACGGGAAGATGGCGATGCGACCATGCCGGGGGCCATAGCAACAACGCAGCAACGAATCCGATATTATCGTGGTTAACGGCGCTGGACCGGACCTTATTCCGCAAGGAACAGCGTGGGCTTCGCCCGTGTCAGTTAATGCCCCGCCGAAGCGCGCCCGGGGGATCTTGCGGAAGCATCCTCAGCGGCGGGCCGCCCATATCATGCGGGCGGCCGCGTCGCTGATTCTTACGTCCCCTTCTCATCCGGGTAAGGACGCCGGACGGGTCAGGCCGCCTTGCCATCCAGAATGGCGGCGATGGCGACAGTGACATGGTCCATGTCGGCCATGCCGTCGACGCGCGACACGATCCCGCGCGCTTCGTAGAGGGGCAGGATCGGCGCGGTCTTGGCGCGATACTCGGCCATGCGGGTGCGCACGGTCGCTTCGTTGTCGTCTGGGCGGCGCTTGAACTCATGGCCATGGCACTTGTCGCACTCGCCTTCGACCCTGGGCTGCTTGAAGGCGTCATGATAGCCCTCGCCGCAGGTGGCGCAGGTGAAGCGGCCGGTGATGCGCTCGACCAGGGCGTCCTCGTCCACTTCCAGCTCGATCACATGGTCCAGCGTGCGCTTGCGGTCGCCAAGGATCGTGTCGAGCGAATGGGCCTGCGCTTCCGTGCGCGGATAGCCGTCGAAGATCACGCCGGTTTCGGGGGAAAGCGCGTCGAGCGCCTCGCCGATGATGCCCGACACGATTTCGTCCGACACCAGCTCGCCCGCTTCCATCACCGCCTTCGCCTTGAGGCCGATGGGCGTGCCCGCCTTCACCGCGGCGCGCAGCATGTCACCGGTCGACAGCTGCACCATGGCGCGACTATCGACCAGCCGGGTCGCCTGGGTCCCCTTGCCCGCGCCCGGAGGGCCAAGCAGAATGATGTTCATCGCGCGCATTCTCCCCTGTTGAACGCCCCTGCACGGGCGCGGCCATTATCAGCGCAAACGGCCCTTGAGCTTCGCCTTCTTGATCAGATCGCCATATTGATGGGCGAGCAGATGGCTCTGGATCTGGGTCACGGTATCGACGGTCACGTTGACCACGATCAGCAGGCTGGTCCCGCCCAGATAGAAGGGGATGCCGGCCCGGGCGATCGCGAATTCCGGCACCAGGCAGATGAAGGCCAGATAGGCCGCGCCGATGACGGTGATGCGCGTCAGCACATAATCGAGGTAGTTTTCGGTGTTCTTGCCCGGCCGGATGCCGGGAATGAAGCCGCCGTTGCGCTTGAGGTTGTCAGCGGTCTCTTCCGGGTTGAACACCACGGCGGTGTAGAAGAAGCAGAAGAAGACGATGCCGAGCCCATAGAGCGCCATATAGACCGGGCTGCCGTGCGACAGATACTGGTTCAGCGTCAGCACGAAATCGCCCAGCTTGCTCTCCCCCGCCACCGTCTGGCCCGCGAACTGCGAGATGGTGAGCGGCATCAGCAGCAGCGAGGAGGCAAAGATCGGCGGGATGACGCCGGCGGTGTTGACCTTGAGCGGCAGATGGCTGCGGTCCGCCTGCATCAGCCCCTGCCGCGTCTGGCGCTTGGGGTACTGGATCAGCACCCGCCGCTGCGCCCGTTCCATGAAGCAGATCAAAAGGATCAGGCCGAGCGCCAGGATGATGATGAGCATGATGAGCAGGCCCGAGATCGACCCCTCGCTTCCCGACTTGAACAGGTTGCTGAGCGTCACCGGCAGCTGGGCGACGATGCCCGCCATGATGATGAGCGAGGTGCCGTTGCCGATACCGCGCGAGGTGATCTGCTCGCCCAGCCACATCAGGAACATGGTGCCGCCGATCAGCGACACGACCGCGGTCAGGCGGAACAGCAGACCGGGATCGACCACCGCCTGCACGCCCGACTGCGCGCCGAAGCTCTCCAGCCCCACGGCGATGAAATAGCCCTGCACCGCCGTCAGGCCGACCGTGCCGTAGCGGGTATATTGGTTGAGCTTCTTGCGCCCGCTCTCGCCTTCCTTCTTGATGGCGGCGAGCTGCGGCGACAGGCTGGCGGCGAGCTGCACCACGATCGACGCGGTGATATAGGGCATGACGCCGAGCGCGATGAGGCTCATGCGCGACAGCGAGCCGCCCGAGAAGGTGTTGAAGATGTCGAGGATGCCGCCGTTGGTCTGCGCATAGAGCGTCGAGAGCGCGGTCGGATCGACGCCGGGCAGCGGCACGAAGCTGAGGAAGCGGAACACGATCAACGCGCCCAGCGTGAACCACAGGCGCTTCTTGAGGTCGGTCGCCTGGCTGAATTTCGCCAGGCTGAGATTGGTTGCGAGCTGGTCGGCTCTCGATGCCATGGTGGCTGCCCTTCAAATCACTCTTGGATCGGGCGCAAGCCCGACCGGAATCGCTATCCCCTTAAGCATCCAACTCCGTTCGTGTCGAGCGAAGTCGAGACGCGGAGAGGTAAGCCTTGCGTTTCTCGACTGCGCTCGAAACGAACTTAGGGAGGAGAAGCGTTCGGGGACCCCGAAACACATGACCCCGCCGGCCCATATCGGGCAGCGGGGTCCGTGTTGCAAGTATGGCGGCGCGCCGATCAGCCCTGCCGGGCGGCCTTCTTGGCGGCGAGGGCGCTGCCCTTCTTGGCCTTGGCCTTCTCGGCGGCCGGAACCACCTCGATCACCTCGACCTTGCCGCCTGCCTTCTCCACCGCGTCGATCGCGCTCTGCGATGCGCCGGCGACCAGCAGGTTGACCTTGGCGGTCAGTTCGCCCTTGGCGAGCAGACGGACGCCGTCCTTGCCGCCACGGGCCAGCGAAGCCGCCTTGAGCGCCGCATGATCGATGGTCGCGCTGACATCCAGCTTGCCGGCGTCGATCGCCTTCTGGAGCGCGCCCAGGTTCACGATCGCGTAATCCTTGGCGAAGATGTTGTTGAAGCCGCGCTTCGGCAGGCGCATGTGGAGCGGCATCTGGCCACCCTCGAAGCCGTTGATGCTGACGCCCGAACGCGCCTTGGCACCCTTCTGGCCGCGCCCTGCGGTCTTGCCCTTGCCCGAGCCGATGCCGCGTCCGACGCGCATCCGGCCCTTGCGGGCGCCTTCATTGTCATTGAGTTCGTTGAGCTTGAAAGTCATGTCGTGCACTCGCTTTCGCTATGTTCGCGCGGAGGTTCGATCCTCCAGGATCGAACCGGAGCCCCAGCGAAGGCTGGGGCCTCGTGAGGCTGGACGAACCCTATCCAGGGAGCGCCCAGCCGTCTGAGATCCCAGCATTCGCTGGGATGACGGTCGTCAGTCGACCACTTCCACCATATGCGGCAGTTTCTTGATGGCGCCGCGGACTTCCGCCGTGTCTTCCAGTTCCACCACGCGGTGCATCTTGCCAAGGCCCAGGCCCACCAGAATCTTCTTCTGGTCGGCGGGGCGGCGGATCGGCGAGCCGATCTGCTTGATCTTGATCTTCGCCATGTCCTGTTACTCCGTAATCGCTTCGGCTTCGGCCTGCGCGACGTCGGCCGACGCGCCGCCACGGCCGAGCAGGTCGGCGACCTTCTTGCCCCGACGCTGCGCCACCGACTTCGGGCTGGTCTGTTCGCCCAGCGCCTCGAAGGTCGCACGGATCATGTTGTAGGGGTTCGACGTGCCGTTCGACTTGGTCACGACGTCCGCGACGCCGAGGCTTTCGAACACGGCGCGCATCGGACCGCCCGCGATGATGCCCGTACCGGCCGGAGCCGAACGCACGGTCACCTTGCCGGCGCCGAAATGGCCCTTGCCGTCATGGTGCAGGGTGCGGCCTTCCTTCAGCGGCACACGGACCATCGCCTTCTTGGCGGCGGCGGTCGCCTTGCTGATGGCTTCGGGCACTTCGCGCGCCTTGCCATGGCCGAAGCCCGCACGACCCTTGCCGTCGCCCACGACGACCAGCGCCGCGAAGCCGAAGCGCTTGCCGCCCTTCACCGTCTTCGAGACCCGGTTGATGTGAACGAGCTTCTCGATCAGCTCTTCGCCCTGCTCCTCGTCGCGGTTGCCGCGACGGTCGTCGCGACGGCCACGGCCGCCACGCTCGCCACGGTTGCGGTCTCCGCCGCGGCCACGGCCACGACCCCGACCTTCGGTCTGCTCGCCGCCTTCGACGGCGGCGGGGGCGCCAGCCTGCGCCTGGATTTCGTTTTCGTCAGCCATGTTCAGAACTCCAGCCCGGCTTCACGGGCCGCATCGGCCAGCGCCTTGACGCGGCCATGGAAGAGGAAGCCACCACGGTCGAACACAACCTTGGTGACGCCAGCGGCGGTCGCCGCTGCGGCGACGCGCTTGCCGACATCGGCAGCGGCCTCGGCCGATGCACCGGTCTTGCCGAGCGACTTGAAGCCCACATCCTTGTCCAGGGTCGAGGCGGCGGCAACGGTCCTGCCGGCGACGTCGTCGATGACCTGGGCGTAGATGTGCTGGCCCGAGCGATGGACGCTGAGGCGCGGCTTGTGGCCGGAGACCGCCTTGAGCGCGGTGCGGACGCGGCGACGACGCCGCGCGAAGAGGGAGAGCTTTGCCATCTTACTTCTTCTTCCCTTCCTTGCGGAAGATGAACTCGCCGGCGTACTTGATACCCTTGCCCTTATAGGGTTCGGGCTTGCGCCAGCGACGGATCTCGGCAGCGACCTGGCCGACCTTCTGCTTGTCGATGCCGCTGATCTCGACCGTGGTGTTGTCCGGGGTCTTGATCTCGATGCCCTCGGGCACCGCATAATCGACATCATGGCTGTAGCCGAGCTGCAGCTTCAGCGTCTTGCCCTGCGCATTGGCGCGGTAACCGACGCCGGTGATGAGCAGCTTCTTGGTATAGCCTTCCGTCACGCCGGTGACGAGGTTGGCGATCAGCGTGCGCTGCATACCCCAGAAAGCGCGGGCGCGCTTGCTGTCGTTGGCCGGCTGCACGGCGATCTTGCCGTCCTCGACGCTGTAGGTCACTTCGTCGGCCAGCGGCATGGCGAGGGTGCCCTTGGGGCCCTTCACCGACAGCTGACCGTCAGCGATGGATGCGGTCACGCCCGAAGGCACGGTGACCGGCTTCTTGCCAGTGCGGCTCATCAGAACACCTCCGCCAGCACTTCGCCGCCGACATTCTGCTCGCGCGCTTCGGCGTCGGACAGAACGCCCTTGGGCGTCGAGACAATGGTGATGCCAAGGCCGTTGCGGATCACCGGCAGTTCCTTGGAACCGGAATAGACGCGGCGGCCGGGCTTGGACACGCGGGCGACATGCTTGATCGCCGGCTGGCCCTCGAAATATTTCAGCTCGATGCGAAGGCCGGCGTGCTTGCCGAGGGCTTCCTCGGAATAGCCGCGGATATAGCCTTCGCGCTGGAGCACGTCGAGCACGCGGGCGCGCAGCTTGGAGGCGGGGGAAACCACGCTGTCCTTCTTCGCCTGCTGCCCGTTGCGGATGCGGGTGAGCATATCACCCAGGGGATCGGTCAATGCCATCTCAAATGATCCTTACCAGCTCGACTTGGTGACGCCGGG